>OIZI01000270.1_pt1 | contig 27468 bp, 23 predicted proteins | sample 1588441 | NCBI WGS metagenome assembly OIZI01 (sample SAMN03283284) | human gut metagenome | biome: human-associated habitat; material: feces | host: Homo sapiens | place: Peru | collected 2012 | reverse complement strand
TTCTGATCCCCTCAGCCCCAGTGTGCGCACTGGGGCAGCACGAATTATGGTATGATTGCCACTGGCAATCATTTCAATTTTGATTCGCTGCGCGGAGCACCACCCTTGATCAGCAAGGGGAGCCTTTGCCCTCATCCGGCACGGCTTCGCCGGGAAGTATTCCGACACTCGGATGGGATTTCCACACCACTTAACCGGGGATTTGCAATGACGCTGAAAGCACCGGCTCCCCTTGAGAGCCGGCGCTTCTTTTCTTTATCCGCTTACTTATGCAGCGCCTTGCGCAGCACGGGGATCATCAGCATTGCCACGCCGCCGCCAATGAGGGCGGTAATCAGCTGAGGCAGGGAGAACATGGTTGGCAGCATCTTCAGCATCGGCTCCTTCAGGGTGCCGCTTGCCAGCAAGCCGGGCGCCATCACGCCGCAGATCAGCTTCACCACCAGCAGATACAAGGTGGCGAACTTGGCAATCGCCGCCACCAGCCAGGCCGCCACCCGTTTGCCCACGGAAGCGCAGTCCCCGGCGATAAAATACAGCAGCACCACCAGCACAGTGTTGCCCACCATGATGGCGGGAACCGTCACCAGCTGGGGAGCCACGCCCAGTAAGTAGGCCAGCACAGGAGACAGCACCGCCACGGTAATGCCGCTGCCAAGGCCTGCCAGCAGCACGCTCACCGCCAGCACGGCGTTGACGCAGGAGCCGGTGACCAGCTGTCCTGCGGGCTTGGTCAGTGCCTGCAAGGTGACAAGCAGCGCCAGCATGACGGCGGTTTCCGTAATCCAACGAACCTTTTTACTCATGAAAAATACCTCTTTTCGTCAGTCTTTTCCGGTGACACCGGAATAAGCGGTTTTGACACTGACACCGGACAGGCCGCCCAGCTTTCCGGAGAGGCTGGAAATGGTATTCTGAGGCGCGTCCATGGCAACGGTGATGATGCTCACCCCCCGCTTGGGGTAGGGAATGCCCATTCTGCCGATGATGAACGGACTGTATTCGTGCAGAAGGCCGTTGAGAATCTCCACCGACGCGGGGTTCTCCACAATCATGCTGATGACTGCCACTCTGGTTTCCATTTCCTTTCCTCCTAATACTATTTCCTGATTAAAATCTTAATTTTAATCAGGAAGGCATCGCCTGACGGCGCTGCCTGTTTTGTGATTTATAAGGAAAGAAATCACAAAACAAGTCTCATATGAACTCCATGCCCTTCAGGCAATTAAAATCTTTTTTAAAGATTTTAATTGGAGTTCAGTATGAAAAACAAAAAACCCGCCCTTGACAGTTTTGTCAAGGACAGGACAGTTCCTGCGGTACCACCTTGTTTGGCCGAAGCCCACTCACGGAAAACGGAGTTTTCCCGATTCTTAACGCGAATCCCACGGCCGCAGCTACCGGCATCCGGTTCACCCAGCCCTCAGAGCCCCACGCGCTTCCACAGACATTACCGGTTTCCACCTGCCCGGCTCGCTGAAAATCGTTACGGAAACGCAACCTGCTCGTCAACGGTTTAGCAGTATTCTACCAGGAAAATAGGGGACTGTCAATAGAAATCCTAAATAATTCCACGATAGGCACTATGCTTGTCCTCACATTGTGAACAAAACCCCGGCTCAGTATTCCGGGCGCAGAATAAAGGAGCAGCTTACTATGAACATCAAGGACAAAATGAACAGCCGCTTCCGTCCCTTACAGGGCGGCATCTTCGCCAAGACCCAGAAGGCGGACGTGGGCGACGGGGTGGCCAAATTCCAGGCCGCCGGCGGCGAGGTGATGGCTTGGGCCGACCCCTTCTACCCGGACCCTTCCGTGCCGGAGTCGGTGAAGGCGGCCATGCAGGCGGCTCTGGCCGCCGGCACCCCCTCCCATTACACCCTGCCCATCGGTATGCCGGAGCTGCGGGCCGTGCTGGCTCAGGACATCACCCGGCGGACGGGGCTCCCCATTGACCCCAACCGGAACGTGATCGTCACCCCCGGCTCGGACAGCGGCCTTCTGTACGCCATGATGCCCTTCCTGGAGGAGGGGGACGAGGTGCTGATTCCCGACCCCAGCTACCCCTCCAATTTCCTGAACCCCAAGCTTCTGGGAGCGGTGCCGGTGGCGGTGCCCCTTTATGAGGCGGACAACTATCAGCTCCGGCTGGAGGAACTGGAAAAGCGGGTGACTCCCCGGACAAAAATGGTGCTCATTACCCATCCCAATAACCCCACCACTACGGTTTTCCGCCGGGAAAATCTGGAAATGCTCTGTAAATTTATCGTGGAGCACGACCTGGTGCTGGTGTCCGACCAGGCCTTCCAGGATCACATTTTCGACGGCATCGAGTTTGTCCATCCCTGCACCCTTCCGGGCATGTGGGAGCGGACGGTGACGGTGTGCTCCATTTCCAAGGGCATCGGCCTGTCCGGCTTCCGGATTGGCTATGTCTACGCCTGTGCCGAGATCATGGACACTCTTTACGGCGGAGCCGTGAACGTGCTGGGTGCGCCTTGCACCCTGTCCTCGATCGGAGCCATTGCCGCGGTGCAGGATCGGGACTACCTGCAAAGCAATTACGTCCGGCTGGAACGCCGCTGCCGTCTGGCCTACGAGAGCTTTCACGATATCCCCGGGGTGTTCATGCGCCCCTCGGAAAGCGGCATTCTGTCCTGGCTGAACGTGGAGAAGCTGGGCACTGCCGACGAGGTGGTGGCGCGGCTCATGGAGGACGCGAAAATTATGGTCAACAGCGGCATTCCCTATGGAACCCAGGGCAGAGGACATATCCGCATTGTCACCGCCTGCTACGCCTCTGACGCCGATGCTCAGCAGCGGTTCGACCGCATCCGCGCCGCCCTCCTGAACCTGGCCAGGGAGAAGGGTCTGGCCTGATTTTTCGGAAAACAGCAAAAAGCAGACACTCACATCTGTGGGTGTCTGCTTTTTGTCTATGGGCACACCCTTAAAAACCCCGACCGGAATTTATGCTATGGTTGTATCGCAAAACAAAAAACGAAAAACCATAGCAAAACAGATGGGCGCGGCCTTACAATTTACGGGAATACCGAGCAATTGGAGGTTTGCGCTTATGGAGTACGGGTACATACGGGTTTCCACCAGAGACCAGAACGAGCAGCGGCAGTGGATCGCCCTGCGGGCGTTCGGGATCGGGGAGGGACAGATCTATCTGGATAAACAGTCAGGAAAGGACTTTGCCCGGAAGGGCTACCGAAAGCTGGTTCGGCGGCTGAAAAGCGGTGATGTTCTGGTGGTCAAGAGCATCGACCGCCTGGGACGCAACTACGAGGAGATTCTGCGGCAGTGGCGGATGCTCACCAAGGACAAGGGCGCGGATATCGTAGTTCTGGATATGCCCCTTCTGGATACCCGCCGGGGGAAGGATCTGATGGGAACCTTCCTGAGCGACATTGTTTTGCAGATTCTGTCCTTTGTGGCGGAAAATGAGCGGGTCAATATCCGCCAGCGTCAGGCGGAGGGTATCGCCGCGGCTAAGGCCAGAGGGGTGAAGTTCGGCCGCCCGGCACTGCCCCTGCCGGAAAATTTTCAGGAAGTCTACGGAGCCTGGAGACGCAAGGAAATGACCCTGACCCAGGCGGCCAGTGCCTGTCATATGCCGGTGGGCACCTTCTACGGGAAGGTGAGGAATCTGGAAGGACAGGCACGGGAGGAAAAGCAGGATTTGGAAAAGTGTACATTTTGAAACTCCTAAAATTTATGAACAAAACGTAAATTGGTTATTGAAAAAGGAGCATAGGGGTTGTATACTGACATTAGTAATCCTTTTTCACCATATATTTCAAAGTACACATTTAGAAAGAAAAGGAGAAACAGAGAAATGAAAACTGGAAGAAGAATTTTTGCGCTTTTATTGGCATGTATGCTGTGCCTGATGGCACTACCACTGACGGCATCGGCAGCAAGCGGAACCGGAGCCGAACGGGTGCTGAAAAAAACCCAGGACAGTGTAGCGGCGGTCTGGGTATTGGGTTACGATTCCGATGGTATGTTAAGGGCTGTAACCGGCACCTGCTTCGCCGTCGGCAAGGCGGGGAAGGACACGGATGTGTTTGTGACCAACTGGCATGTGGTCACGCGTAGTGGAGACTTTCCGGTGGAAAACGCCCGGGTGTGGATTCTGAAGGAAAACTGCCAGATTTACAGCAATGGTGAGCCGGATCCCAACAATTCTATTGAGTGCCGGGTACTGAAAACCACCTCCGGCTTTCCGGACTATGCCATTATCAAGATGCAGAAATTCGAGCCGGGCTACAAGGCTCTGCCTCTGATGTCCGCCAAAAAGGTGGAGAAGGGTACCCAGGTCTATGCTCTGGGCTTCCCGGGCATTGTGGATTACAATAGCGCGGAGAACTACGGCGGAGAAAACCTGACAGCTACGGATGGCATCGTTTCCCGGCACAGCCAGATGAGCGCTGCCGGAAACACCAGTGTGCTGCTCCATACGGCCACCATTTCCGGCGGCAATTCCGGCGGCCCTCTGATTACCAAGGACGGTGCGGTGGTTGGCATCAATACTTATGCCTATGGCGAAGTGAGCGCTGACTATTCCTGCGCCATTTACATCGACTACGCCATGGAGGGTCTGGACGAGCTGGGAATTCCCTACTCCATATATTCCGGCAGCTGGGTCTGGATTGCGGCAATCGCGGCGGCGATTGTTCTGATTGCTGTTGTAGTTGTAATTATTGTGCTGAAAATGAATTCCGGTAGCTCCGGTGGCACTGGCGGCTCTGGTGGCACTGGCGGCTCTGGTGGTTCCGGCGGCTCCGGTGGTTCCGGCGGTTGGATGCCCGCTCCGCATTTTAAGCTGGTTTCGGACAACGGGAGAGTTTACCCCATTACGGCTCAGGTGACGATTCTTGGCCGGGATCCGTCCTGTCAGATTTGTCTGCCGGAGGGCACCAAGGGTGTCAGCCGGAGACACTGCCAGCTGACCGTTCAGGCGGGTAAGCTGATTCTGACGGACATCGGCTCCACCTATGGAACTTTTATCCACGAAACGAAAATCCCGGTCAACACCCCGGTGGAACTGCACAGCGGTTCCTACTTCTGCCTGGGCGGCCCCAACAGCAACCGGTTCACCGTACAATAACGATATAGGAGGAACATTATCATGGAAATCACTCGCTGCCCCAATGGGCATTATTATGATGCGGACAAGTGCCCTACCTGCCCTGTCTGTGCCAATGAGAACGGCACCCAGGAATTCACCCTGGCGGGAGAGCTGAATTCTCCCCTGCCGCCCCAGCCTGCGCCCACCATGGCGGGCTATACCCCAACCGAACCGGTAAAAGGCGGCTTCAATGTCGATGGTGCTTCTGTTCCACCTCAGGCGATGAAGACGGAAGCTTTTAATGGAGGAGATGAAAAAATGGGCACGATTTCCCCAACGATTCCTGTGACAGGCGCAAACGGACAGGAAAACGCAAAAAAAGGTGTGGTAGATTACGGTCCAACCACGCCTGCCGGTATTGTCATAACCCCCAACGGCAGCAAGAACGGCTCCGGAAACGGCACGGTGCACATTGATGGAGACTATGGCAGCGGTTACCACACATCTCCGGTGCCTACCACTTTCAATCCCGTCACCGGCTGGCTGGTCTGCATTGAGGGCGCCAGCAAGGGAACCGACTATCGCATCCATAGCCAGTACAATTACATCGGCAGAGCCAAGCACATGGACATCTGCATTTGCGGGGATGAATACATCAGCAGTGAGAAGGCCGCTATTCTGGCCTATGACGATATGGAACGGAAATTCTTCATTGCCCCCGGCATGGGTCACAACCTAATTCGCCTGAATGACAAGATGGTCATGGGCTCGGAAATGCTCAAAGCCTATGACATTATTACCGTAGGCAAAACCAAGCTGCTGTTCATCCCCCTGTGCGGGGAACAGTTTGACTGGAAAAATGTCTGAATGCTTGTGAGGTGCGGACAATGAGTGATGTAAGTGACGCACAGGCCAAACTCCGGGCCAAAGAATACAATTACACAGAAATGTGGGTGCATGTGCTCCTGACGTTTTTCCTGACCATTATTTGGGTGCCGATCTGGGTGTACAAGACCACGAAGGCAGTCAATAAGCTGGATCATTCTGCGGAGCGCACCCCCACGGGGGCTATGCTGCTGTACATGTTTATTCCCTTCTATTGGGTGTTCTGGCAGTATACCATCGCCAATATGCTGGACGATCACGCGGCCAAGCACGGGGAGAATGCGGACAACGGCGCAATCGTTCTGGTGTTTGCCTTTTTCCTGCCCATTGTGAATATCTTCCTGATTCAGCACCGGCTGAATCGGGAAGCCCTCTGGCAGACAAGAAATGTCCAGATTCCTGGCGGTGACACGCCCACGGCCCCGGTAAAGCAATCGACACTTCCCGGCGGCAACGCCTTTGAGATGCCCTCCCTGGTGCTGGCCGCCCAGAACGGTGTGATTGTTCCCGTAGATAAGACCATGATGCTGATTGGCAGAAGTCAGGAGTGCGACATCCACTTCCGGGAAGATGCGACGGATGTGAGCCGGCGGCACTGCCGGATTGAGAAGCAGGGAAACGGACTGCTGCTGACGGATCTTGGCTCCACCTGCGGCACCTTCCTCCGGGGAGAGCGGCTGCCCCCCAACGTGCCGGTTTCGCTGCGAAAGGGCGATACCTTTACTCTGGGCAAGGCCAATCACTCCTTCACGGTGGGCTGAGAATAGAGAGGAAACAGATGAAGCAGAAAGCAGATAGGAAAAAATCCATCCGAAGGCTGACGGCTCTGAGCAGCCGTTTGCAGATGCTGGGTGTGGTGCTGGCACTGATTGGCGTTGTGAGCATCGTGCAGCTGTTCCGCACGGAGGTTTTCGCAAAGCCGGAACCACCCACCGAGTCTACTCAGATTGAGACCACGGAGGCAACCATGGCTCACACAACAACGATGGTGCCTGAAACGTCGGCGGAACCAGAAAGGTCAGCAGTTAAAACAACGCCAGCGGCAGCAGAGTCAACAGAAGCGTCTACACCGGGTCAAGCGGAGAACGGAAATGCCCCCAATTCTGGTGTTTCTGATATTACTGGTGAGACGCCCAAACTGGACGGTGCGGATCGACATGATAACGAGGCGAATAAGGATGATCTTGATATGCACTCTTTCGAGAAAGCCGCTGAAGAAGGGGGGCAGCTTTCCCAAGATACTAATTCAGGCGATGATAAAGGCAATTTGACAAGTGATTTTAAGTCAACAGAGCCTTCTAAGTTGAAACGGGATTTGGCGATTCAAGATAAGGCTGAGATGCCAAGATGGAATCCGCCCTTTTCAAATTGGCAAATAGTAACAGCTGCATCTGTGCCCGATATCACGGATCCTCCGGAAAAGCCGGAAGAGCCGGAAAAGCCGGTAAGCCTCTGGCTGATTCTGACAATCGTGTCCGACGGGCTTCTGATTCTTGACTTGATTGCCATCGCTGTGGTACAGAAGAAGCCGAAAAAGTTGAGAAAGGGGCCGGATGTGATTCCTACCACGGAGCGGATTCCCTGGCACGCGGTGCCGCCGGAGATCGGCAAGGTTCACGGCATCGGCGGACGGGACTACCAGCAGGACAGCCTGGGTCATACCCGGATTCTGAACGGCAGCGGCATTCTTGCCATCGTGGCCGACGGCATGGGCGGTCTGTCCAACGGTGAGCAGGTCAGCCAGCAGATTGTCATGGACGGCCTGGGCTACGGCGCAGCCATGACCGGGCTTCCCGAGGGGAACCCCCTGCTCGGCATGGTAGGGCAGATCAATACCAATGTGAACCGGATGCTGGGGCCAGAGGGCATTTATAAATGCGGCTCCACCCTGATCGCCGTGCTGGTTGCCCAGGATCAGTTCCACTGGGTATCCGTAGGCGACAGTCGGATCTACCTCTATCGGGAGGGTTATGTGAACCAGTTGAACACCGACCACGACCTGTTCCAGCAGTGGATGCCGGAAATCCTGGCGGGAACCCGAAGCTATGTCGAAGCCGCCAGGAATCCGGACGGCCGGAAGCTGACCAGTTTCATCGGCATGGGCGAGCTGAAATATGTGGATTACAGCCGTCAGCCCATCGACTTGCGGCAGGGGGATCGGCTGGTGCTGGTCACCGACGGTGTGTACGGTACCGTCCCTCCGGAACAGCTGGCGGATATTCTCAAGGCCAATCCGGAGGTTTCCGATGCCGCAAAGGTGCTGGAGCGGAGAATCCGGGATGCAAGAATGCCTCATCAGGACAACTACACCGCCCTGATTCTGGGCTTCTGACCAGATGACTACGAATCAGCAGCTCTGCCTGCGCTGCCTGGCGGGCAACTACCGAAACGGTGTCTGCGATCATTGCGGAAAGCCCCGGCCGGAGAAGGAAAATCCGTCGGCTCTGCCGCCGCAGACCATTCTCCGGGGCAGATTTCTTCTGGGATACCCATTGGGCATCGGCGGCTTCGGCATTACCTACGCCGCTCTGGACTTGCAGAACAATGCCCGGGTGGCAGTCAAGGAGCTGTTCCCCGGTGCCAGCGTTTACCGTCAGCAGCAATCCGGGCTTGTGCTGCCCCTTCAGGGACAGGAAAAGAACTTCGCCGTCTTTCAGACCGGATTTCGAAAGGAAGCCCATATTCTTGCACAGCTCCAGGGAAATCCGGGTGTTGTCCGGATTTATCAGGCCTTTGCCGAAAACAACACCTTCTACTATGTGATGGAATTTCTGGAGGGGGAGGATCTTCGCAGCCGTCTGAAGCGGGAGGGCCCCATGGACTGGGAGACCCTTGAACCCAAGCTGCGAATTCTTCTGGACGGACTGGAGGGCCTCCATCAGGCGGGGATGATTCACCGGGATATCAGTCCGGACAACGTCTTCCTGACCCGGGACGGGGGCTGCTGTCTCATCGATTTCGGCTCCGTCCGCGCCTATCAGGCAGTTGACCATTTCACTACCCACTTGAAGCAGTGCTTTGCTCCCTGGGAACAGTTTTTCTCCCAGAGCAAGCAGGGGCCCTGGACAGACATCTATGCTCTGTGCGTCACGGTTTACTACACGCTTACAGGCACTCTACCTCCTAACGCTCCCAGTCGGCGGCAGAAGGATACCCTGGTACCCATCCGGAAACTTTGTCCCCAGCTTCCAAAGTCGGTAGGAAAAGCCCTGACGGACGGCATGGCTGTGGAGGCCGCCGATCGGATTCAGTCGGTAAAAGAGCTGCGAAGTCGACTGTTTCCCCAAACGCAGCCGGGATCGCTACGGATGGGAGTTCGCCGACAGCTGACCTGTCTGTCCGGCACTTATCAGGGCGAAAGCTGGCATCTTGCCCCGGGAGAGGCCATCTGCTTTGGAAGAAGGGGCGACTGTCAGGTGGTCTATCCAGACGGTACCCCCGGAGTCAGCCGGGTTCAGTGCACCCTGTACATCGGCGACACAGGTGCCGCCTATCTTCGGGACGAGAATTCCACCTACGGAACCTATCGGATAATAAACGGAAAAGCGGAGCGCATTGCGCCGGGGCAGTGGTTCCCGGCAGATGGCTCCCAGTTCGGATTTGGAAAGCAGGAGCTGTTCCAAATCCAGTGAGGAATGCTATGCAGATTGAACTTTATCATTATTCCGCCATCGGAGACCGTCCGGTAAACGAGGACAGTCTGATCTGCGGACAGATTGATCCGCAAAATGCCTTTGCTGTGGTATGCGATGGCCTGGGCGGTCACGGCGGTGGCAGGGATGCCTCCCAGATTGCGGCAACGGCTTTGACCTGGGATAAGCCCATCCTTCCCACAGAGAAAGAACTGAAAACCCAGCTGGACACAGCCAATCGGGAGATTATCACCCGCCGCACCAATCCCCGGCAGATGAAAACCACAGTGGTGGCACTCTATCTGTCCGGCAATCAGGCACGTTGGTGTCATGTGGGAGATTCCCGCCTGTACCATTTTTACAATGGACGGCTGAAGGATTTTACCAATGACCACAGTGTCTGCCAGATTGCGGTGCGTACAGGTGAGATCACCCGCCGGGAGATTCCCGGTCATCCGGATAGAAGCAAAATTCTCAAGGCTCTGGGCTCTGAGGATTTGGAACCGGAAATTCACGAGGCAGTGACCTTGGAGCAAGGCTTCCATGCGTTTCTCCTGTGCACGGACGGCCTGTGGGAGCGGCTCCAGGAGGACGAAATCCTGCTAGATCTTCACAAGGCTCCAAACCCCGAGCAGTGGGTTTCGCTGCTTCGTGCACGGGCAGAAATACGAAAGCATACTGAGGTTGACAACAATACCGCCGTGGCGGTGTACGCTATGGTGGACTAGGAGGAAACAGACCATGAAAGGAAAGGTATTTTCTCTGTTACTGTGTCTGGTGCTGCTGACAGGCCTCATTCTGCCGGTCAGCGCGGCGGAGGGAGCAAGCTTCCTTCGTGGCGGCTATGAGCTGTCAGACTGGGATTTGTTTCTCTATGGAACGCCTCTGCCCGGAGGCGGAACCCTGACCGTTTCCACCGATTCCCAGACATTGGAATCCGGTATTTCCACAATCGGTCAGACGCAGGCCCCTACCACGGTCTATTGCCTGGTAGATGCCACCACCTCCCTGAACGAGCAGCAGAAGAAACAGCAGCAGGAGATTCTGGAAAACATCGGCAGCCGTCTGGGTGAAAACGACAATATGCTCATCGCCACCTTCGATGAAAGCGTGGTGGAAAACGGCCTGACCGGGGATGCCGGGGTCATCAGTACTACCGCCAAAACCGTCGGGCGGAGAGTCTGGCATAAAAATCTCTATCAGGCGGTGGTTCAGGCTCTGGATACCCTGCAAACTGGCACCCAGTTCCGCTGCAACCGGGTTCTGCTGATTCTCTCCGACGGAAATGACAGCGGCAAGTCAGATGTGACCGAGGAAAAGGCCATTGCGGCTATTGAAAAGACCCGGATTCCCGTGTACAGCATCGCCCTTACGGGCAATCACATGACCTCCAAGTTTTCCTCCTATGCAGCTCACCTGAAAAATCTGTCGGAGGCCTCCCTTGGCGGTCTATGCCTTCTGCCTGCCAAAGAGAAGATTTCCGCGGCCAACGCGGCGGACAAGGTCTGGCAGGACATTCAGTCCGGCGCTCTGATTTTAGTAAATTTACAGAATGTACAGAATTTTGGCAGAGACTTCACCCTGCGTGTCCGTTACGAGACGGCTGACATTCGGATGGAGGACACCCTGACCGTCTACGCTGCGGATTTGCCGGTAGGAATCGCCGCGGATACCCAGCCGCTTCCGGAGGAAACATCGGTGCCGGAGCCTATGCCCCAAGAGCCGGGCGTTCCTGGCTGGATTTGGGTTGCAGGCGGCGTGGCCGCTGTGGCAGTTGTGATACTGGTGATTGTTCTGATTGCAAAGAAGAAACGGAAGCCCGTGGTGCAGGAGCCGCCCATTGATACGGATGGGGCTGCGGAAGAGACGACCGGCGACTATGGAACGACCACTCCGGTAGATTCCAACACTTGGGGCTGGAATACCGATAAAACGCAGGCCGTTGCCCCGATTGTCGGCGGCTGTAGGCTGGAATTTGTGGCACTGATGCATCCGGAGGTACATTTCAGCTTTGAGCTGGCACCTCACAAGCCTGTGACCTTCGGCAGAGACAGCCGGGCAAATCAGATTCTCAATGGCAAGGACGCGAAGCTGTCCGGCATTCACTTTGAGGCGGAGTGGGACGAAAAGCGTCTTTACCTCCGGGATAAAAACTCCACCAACGGCACCAGGCTCAACGGTGGCCTGTGTAAGCCGGAAAGCTGGATTCCCGTGGAGAATGGAAGTGTCCTGACCGCCGGGGGATATGATTACCGGATGAGTATTTCGCCAATTGTGCCCTGAGTAAAGCGGCTCAGGCACTACTTTCGGATTTGCGGAAAATATTTCAGAGGAGAAAAGAAAATGGCTAGAGTTGGAATCAAAATATATAAAAACTCTGCGCTTGCAACGGTGGTAAGCATCACCGGCTGCTGCTTTGAGCTGGGCGGAATTACGACAATGGCAAATGGAGGCTGGGATTACCTTCTTGGCGGCTTCCTGCTGATACTCTGGGGAGTCGCGCATTTTGCGGTTGCGGAACGTCTCAGCGAGTATGCCCAATATCGCACCTGGAAGCGGCAGCTTGAGCAGAAAATCGACGCAGAGCGCATTGCGCAGGACAAGGAACTGGCGATTCAGGTATATCAGTCGAACCCATGCAAACGGGTTCTGAAATTCATCCAAAAGCTGAATCCGGAGGCGGCAGAGCAGATTAAACAGCAGTTTCCGGAAGTAAAGAAACCTAAAAAGGGACTGATTAGGGCAGCGGCAATCGGTGGTGTACTGATACTCCTGGTTGGCATTTTTGCTCTTGTGCAGAGCAGCAAAACTCCAAAATTTTCTGTGGGAATCCGAGAGGGAAATCACTATGCAAGCAGTTTTCTGGAAATTCAGTGTACATTGGATGACGACTGGGGGATTCTTTCCGATCAGGAACTTGCGGAGAAAAACAAAACCGCAGGCGATACGACAGGAAATCTGATGGGAGAAGACTATCAGAAGCGGTTGGAAAAGGCAGGATTCTTTTATGATCTGCTCGCTCAACGAAGAAACGACTTAACTTCACTGAGCCTGAGCATTGAAAAATTGTCTGGAACTGGTCGCTATGCAACAGAAATGCAGCACGCTCAGCTGGCTGTGGACGATTCCAAAAAGGCACTGGAAATAATGGATGTTGCTGAGATTACGACAGACGTGTCAGAAATTACCTTTGCCGGGAAAACGCATGCATGCATACGAATGAAGGGCACGGTATCCGGCTGGCCGGTTTATGCTACACAGGTTTTACTGAAACAGGGTGACCGAATGGCGGTCATCACGGTAGAAAGCATTGAGACCGATCATACGGACGAAATTCTGAGTTTATTCCAGCCCTTTTCGTCGAAATAAGCTTGCTTGAAGCGGAAAAGAGAGATCATTATGGAACTATCGAAATGCCTGGGCTGTATGGAGCCCTTTGAGTGCTATCCCTGTCCGAGGTGCGGCTATGACCCGAAAACGGCAAAAAATGCGGAATATGCCCTGATGCCGGGAACCATTCTGGCGGGGAAATACCTGGTCGGCAAGGTTCTCGGCCAGGGGGGCTTCGGCATTACCTACATCGGCTGGGACATCCCTTTGGAGCGCAAAGTTGCTGTGAAGGAATACTACCCATCCGGGCAGGTGAGCCGAAGCCCCGGCACCCGGAATCTGACCTGGTATACCACCGAGGCGGCAGAGCAGGCCCGGCGGGACGGAATACAGATGTTCCTGAAGGAAGCCCGGAAAATGTCCAGGGCTGACGGCATCCCCGGAGTGGTTCGGGTGCTGGATTTGTTTCAGGAGAACGGCACGGCCTATATCGTGATGGAGTTCATCGAGGGCGTTACCCTGAAAGCAAAATTGCAGCAGACCGGCCCGCTGCCCTGGGAGCAGGTGCGGGAGATTTTTCTGTCGGCCATCCAGACCATGGCTCAGGTACATAAGGCGGGGCTTGTTCACCGGGATTTAAGCCCGGACAACATCATGCTGCTGCCCAACGGAAGCGTGAAAATTCTTGACCTGGGCGCGGCGAAGGATCTGAGCATCAATTCCGGGGCTTCCTCTATGCAGGTAGCGAAAAGCGGCTTCAGCCCCCTGGAGCAGTACACCCAGCGGGGCGGCTCCGGCCCCTGGACGGACGTGTACGCCATGGCGGCTACGATTTACTATACCCTTACCGGCAAACTGCCCCCCAATGCCATTGACCGGATGGAAACAGACACCCTGTCCTGGGATTTTCCAGCACTGAACGAGCTCCCGACCCGAGCCCGGGAGGCTCTGCAAAAAGCTCTGGCCGTGATTGCTAAGAACCGTTTGCAGACCATGGATGAGCTGGGTGCGGGGCTGTCGGCCCAAGCGGTGCCTCAGCCGAAAGCAAAAAATCCGGAATCGAAGAAACCGGAATCCAAATCCGAACCAGCTCCAAAGGCTAGGAAAAAGCCAAACAAACTGGTCTGGATTGCCGTGGCAGCTGTTTTGCCGGTGCTATGCGGGATTGAAATTTGGACACAGGTTGTAAAACCAGCCAATGCGTACAAACAGGCTCAGGCACTGATGGAAGCGAAGGAGTATGTCAGAGCCCAGGCGGCGTTTGAGGCATTAGGAGACTACCAAGACAGTTCGGCGCAGGCGACCGAGGCAAAAAACGCAAACGCCTATCAACAGGCGCAGGAACTGCTGGATGAGGGCGAGTATGACAAAGCCGAGGCGGCGTTTGCGGCGTTGGAAGATTACCAAGACAGTTCGGCGAAGGTTACTGAGGCGAAAAACGCCAAAGCCTATGAGCATGCGCAGACGCTACTTGATGCCGAAGAGTATGCCGCGGCTACGGCAGCGTTTAAGGCCTTGGGTGATTATAGAGACAGCGCCGAGAATGCACGCCTGATTCCAGAATATCAGCAAGCTAAGAAACTGCTTGAGGCAGAACGATATCCCGCCGCGGCGATTGCCTTTACCGCACTGGGTGATTTTCAGGATAGCACTCAGCTGGTAGAGACTGTCAGAGAAACGCAACAAAGAGTATCTATTTCTGCTGGCTACAGTACCACAGTGGCGGTGCGTAATGACAACACTGTAGCGATTACAGGAAGCAGTAGGAACGGAAAACAAAGCGTAGGTGAATGGAACAATATTGTGGCAGTTGCTGCTGGTGGTTATCACACGGTTGGACTCTGCAAAGATGGTACGGTTCTAGCTGCGGGTGAGAATAGGTTCGGTCAATGTGATGTGGATAGTTGGCAAAGCATCACAGCTATCGCGGCTGGTGACTTCCATACAATAGGTTTGCACAGTGACGGCTCAGTAGTAGCCGTAGGGCGTAATGAGTATGGTCAGTGTAATGTGAGCGATTGGAAGGATATTGTAGCAATTTCTGCCGATGAAAACTATACAGTAGGTATTCACAGTGATGGCACAGTAGTAGCTACAGGTAGATGGGATTATGGTCAATGTGATGTGCTGAGTTGGAGAGATATCATAGCAATTGATGCAGGTGGCTATCACACGGTAGGTCTGCACAGCGACGGAACCGTGGTGGCTGTGGGATGGGATGGATATGGCCAATGTGATGTCAGTAGCTGGACAGACATTGTAGCTGTTTCTGCTGGTTGTTATCATACAGTAGGGCTGCGCAGTGATGGCACAGTGGTAGCAACTGGAGAGAATAATGACGGACGGTGCAATGTGAGTAAGTGGACAGACATTGTGGCTGTTGATGCAGGCTACTGGCATACGGTTGGCCTTCGGAGTGACGGAACAGTTGTGGGTGTGGGTTACAACTATTTCAGCCAGCGTAATGTAGGCCGTTGGAAAGACATCCTCGTTCCCTGACAGACACCCAAGGCGGGTTTTCGGAGACCCAATGAAATTCAAAAGAGAGGAAGTAAGCTATGGAACTGTCGAAATGCCTGGGCTGTATGGAAGATTTCCGGGGCTACCCCTGTCCGGGGTGCGGCTATGACCCGGAGAAGACGAAAAACGCGGAATATGCCCTGACGCCGGGAACCATTCTGGCGGGGAAATACCTGGTCGGCAAGGTTCTCGGCCAGGGGGGCTTCGGCATTACCTACATCGGCTGGGACATCCCTTTGGAGCGCAAAGTTGCTGTGAAGGAATACTACCCATCCGGGCAGGTGAGCCGAAGCCCCGGCACCCGGAATCTGACCTGGTATACCACCGAGGCGGCAGAGCAGGCCCGGCGGGACGGAATACAGATGTTCCTGAAGGAAGCCCGGAAAATGTCCAGGGCTGACGGCATCCCCGGAGTGGTTCGGGTGCTGGATTTGTTTCAGGAGAACGGCACGGCCTATATCGTGATGGAGTTCATCGAGGGCGTTACCCTGAAAGCAAAATTGCAGCAGACCGGCCCGCTGCCCTGGGAGCAGGTACGGGAGCTGTTCCTGTCGGTCATCCAGACCATGGCCCAGGTACATAAGGCGGGACTGGTTCACCGGGATTTGAGCCCGGACAACATCATGCTGCTGCCCGACGGAAGCGTGAAAATTCTCGACCTGGGGGCGGCCAAGGATTTGAGCATCAATTCCGGGGCTTCCTCCATGCAGGTAGCGAAAAGCGGTTTCAGTCCCTTGGAACAGTACACCCAGCGGGGCGGTTCCGGCCCCTGGACGGACGTGTATTCCATGGCGGCTACGATTTACTATACCCTTACCGGCAGACTGCCCCCCAATGCCATTGACCGGCTGGACAAGGACACGCTTTCCTGGGAGAATGCGGCTTTGCTTGCCCTGCCACCCCAAGCACTGAAAGCTTTGCAAAAAGCCATGGCGGTTCAGGCCCAGAACAGAACCCAGAGCATGGATGCTCTGGGGCAGGGATTGATGGGGAAAAAGCAGAGCCCTCAGCCCCAGACGGTTCCGGGCGGACAGAATTCCGGAAAAAAGCCGGATAACAGTGCCGCTGAGGTGAATCGGACTGGGGAAAAGGCAAAGAAAAAGCGCAAGTGGATTGTGCCGGTGGCAGCGGCGTGTATCGTTGCCTGCCTGGCGGTTACGCCGCTGCTCCTGCGCAAGGGGACGAGTGCTCCCAACCAGTCCGGGACGGCGCAGACTAGCCGGAACGCCCCGGCGCAGTCCGGCGTTTCTCCCACCGGGTCGAATTTCAATGCGGACAGTGCCTATCTTGCCCAGCTGAGTGCCTGGACGGAGCATGTATCTCAATTGCCGGACGTGGGCACCATGCGTACCTACTGGGACGAGCAGAATCGGGAACGCTGCCGCATTTATGAGGACCTTCAGGGAAATCGCATGTATGCCATCACGGCGGAGTATGACGGCGATGGAAATATCATCGAAGAACGGTGCTACGATGAAAACGGCGATTTACAAATAACACAGTCCTTTACTTGGCAAGATAAAGGCAGGTTGCTGGCGTGGAAAGACACGGATGGTTCCGGAAAATGTCTGCAAGAAATGACAAGTACCCTGGATTCTTCCAATCGGATTACCGGCTCAGTTCTGAAAAATGGAGCCGGTAAAACGATACAGACAGCCAGCGTTAAGTATGGTAAAGATGGGTCTTATACGTCAACTACAGTAAATGCGGACGGCATAACCGTCTCTGTAGATCAATGCGATGCGGATGGTAAGGAGCGTTCTTTCTCTTTTTACCATGCGGATGGCACTTATGACGGAAAAGTTGAGTATGTCTATGAGAAAGACCTGAAAGTCAAAACACTGCAATACAATGCTGCTGGTGGCCTGGAATTTGAAACCCGTTATACTTACAAAGAAGACCGGATTATCCAAGAGGAATCTTACTGGAATGGGCAGAAAGTCGGTACGGTGGAGTATACCTATAATTCCTATGGAGAATTGTTGTATACCGCTCATAGGGGTGATAATTCACAATACGATGAGATCGTGCTGAAAACCATCCGTGACCAGTATCTCCGAAGCTACCAGTTTGACCGCAGCGGCTCGGAATACAGCTGTGACTATGTTTCCAATTACGACTGGCAGGGTCGGCAGACGGAACAGAAGGGGTACGGAAAAGACAGATCGCTCAGCTATTCAACGGTGTATTCCTATGATGAAGGTGGAAATCAGACAGGATCGGTTTCTACCTACTACTCTGATTATGATGACTCATACAGTGTTACCGAGTACGATGCGGATTCCAATCCGGTGATTGCGCATACCTACAATGATTACAATGGTCATAGCGCGCTAATAGACTGGACGGAATACGAGTACGATAAGGCGCGACACACCCGCACGGACAGGCGTTACTCCTTGGATGGGAAGCTGGAGAACTGGGAAGTCCACCAGTATGACGACCAGAATAATGAGCTGTGGAGCAAGAGCTATGACGGGGACGGAAAACTGCGATGGGAATATACCTATACCTATGACAGTACAGGAATCCGGACAGGCTTTACCAGAACTTACCATAATTCATGGGACAATACGAAAACCGTTACAGAATACGACGGAAACTGGAATCAGATATCAGAAAAGAAATACGACGCCAACGGAAACCTGATTTCCTCCGACTAATGCCCGAAAGGAGATATCCTATGGGTCAAATCTATGTGTCCGTCCTGGGCGATTCCATCAGCACCTACCAGGGCTATCAGCTCCCGGGGTATGCGGTCTATTACCAGGACTACTATCGGCAGGTCAATGAGCTGACCTCGGTGTACGACACCTGGTGGGCCAAGGTGAATCAATCTCTGCACGCCTGCATCTGCGTGGACAACGCCTATTCCGGGAGCAAGGTCACGGGAACGGCATTTCCCTGTGCTTGCTCCCCGGAGCGAACCGGGGCACTGCATACCGCGGACGCTAGGCCAGATATCATCCTGATTTACATGGGCTTCAACGACTGGGGCTGTGGGGAGCCGGTCTGGGACGAGTGGTGGCGGAAACAGAATGTTTCCTTCTATGAATGCTACCGGAAAATGCTCCGGCAGGTGAAGGCCAATTATCCCCAGGCGAAAATCATCTGCGGCACGCTGATGAAGGGCTATGTCCGGGGTTCGGAGGGTTCCGCTTTCCCGGAAAGAGTGGCGGGAACGGCCTTTGGGGACTACAACGAGGCCATTCGGAAGGCTGCCCGGAAAGAACAGGTATTGCTGGCGGATTTAGCGGCACTGGACTGCCGGTATGAGACCCTGGACGGAACCCATCCCACGGCGAAGGGACACGTCACACTGGCCGACGGCTGGATTCGGTGTCTGGATGAATTGAGAAAAATTTAGGAAAGAGAGGACATTAGCGATGGAACTATCCAAATGTTTCGGCTGTATGGAAGATTTTCAGGGCTATCCCTGTCCGAACTGCGGCTATGACCCGGCCAAGGACAAGCACATGGAGTACGCCCTGCCGCCGGAGACCATTCTGGCCGGGAAGTACATGGCAGGCAGGGTGCTGGGCCAGGGCGGTTTCGGCATTACCTATATCGGCTGGGATATCGCCCTGGAGCGCAAAGTCGCCATCAAGGAGTACTATCCTTCCGGCCAGGTGAGCCGGAGTCCCGGCACCCGGAATCTGACCTGGTATTCCAGTGAGCAATCCCTTCACGCCCGGCAGGACGGAATGCAGATGTTCCTGAAGGAAGCCCGGAAGATGGTCAAGGCCGATAGTATTCCCGGGGTGGTGCGGGTTCTGGACCTGTTCCAGGAAAACGGTACGGCCTATATTGTCATGGAATTCGTGGAGGGCGAGACCCTGAAAGCCCGACTTCTCCGGGACGGATCTATGGACTGGGAGACTGCGAAGAAGGTTTTCAGGCCTGTGATTTCCGCCATGGAGCAGGTGCACGCCTTTGGCCTGATTCACCGGGATTTGAGCCCGGACAACCTGATGCTGCTGCCCGACGGAAGCGTAAAAATTCTGGATTTGGGTGCGGCCAAGGATTTGAGTCTCAATTCCGGGGCTTCTTCCATGCAGGTGGCGAAAAGCGGATTCAGCCCTCTGGAGCAGTACATTCAGCGGGGCGGCTCCGGCACCTGGACGGATGTGTACGCCATGGCCGCCACCATTTACTACACCCTCACCGGAACGCTGATTCCCGGCGCGGTGGAGCGGTTGGAAAAGGACACCATTTCCTGGGATTCCCCGGCGTTGAACCGGCTCCCGGCGCAGGCCCGGGAGGCACTGAAAAAGGCTCTGGCGGTGCAGGCCAAGGATCGCACCCAGACCATGGAGGCTCTGGAAAAGGGACTGTTCGCCGAGCCTGTCAAGGTGCAGCCTAAACCGGTGGCGGAAAAGAAGACCCCAGCGGGGAGCGGGACGCAGACTCAGAAGCCGGAGGCACCTAAGAAAAAGAAGCTGTGGCCATGGGTTGCAGCGGCGGTGGCGGTGCTGGTGCTGACGGTAGTTTTCGCAGGCTGGCTTGGAAAGAAAAATTATGAAAAATTGATGGGTGCGGATACTTCCATTGATTTCTCAAATGTAGCTGGTACAGTATACTTGGATGATAAAAAGGGACAATACGCATTCTCCTTAGAGGCGTTAGGCAGCTGCCATTGGTATTCTGCCGATGGGGAAGAGAAAAAGGGTTCTTATGTAAAGAATGCCGAGAGCGGAACAATACGTATGACTTTTGAGAATGGATCGGCTGTGTCCCTCCGTGTAACGGCGGTACCTGCTTCTGACGGATACAACGTTTCCTGCTCGCTGTTTGGTGGATATCGGTTGTTTGCAAAAACGAACAAATCACAGTTGGACGCTGCATTGGCGCAGACCGGAGAAGGGAGTAGCACAGATAGCGCATTACCTGTCGAGGCGACAGAGGCAGCAGTTGCAGCTCTCTCTAATACTATGCGTGAGGATATTTGCTCCTACAACTGGCAGGAAAAGGAACAGTGTTACGAAGACCAGCCGGTGTTTGGCAGCAGCTTCAACCGGAGGCAGATTCGGAGAATTGAGTTCCTCTCTTCCACTGCTTCCGCCGGGAGCAATGCCTGGGACATTTCTGCCAACGCAGACGGCAGTGTATTGGCCTGGACGGAGCCGGCCGGAGAACTGTACACCCTCTGCATTGCCGCAAACGGAAAGGTTTATGCGCCGGAGAATTGCTGGAATTTGTTTGCCCTCTATGAAAATTTGGAGAGCATCGATTTCAATGGGGTGTTTGATACTTCCAAGGTAACAGACATGACTTATATGTTTTCTCTTTGCGAGAGCTTGGAGACCCTGGATGTCAGTAGCTTTGACACATCGAATGTGAAGGCAGTCTCGGCTATGTTCTCGGAATGCTCTAGCCTAAAAGGCCTAGACCTGCGCAATTTTGACTTCCAGGATATTTCAAAAACAGACCAGATTTTCGAATGGTGTACAGGACTGAAAGAGGTTAAGGCGAACAACCTGCACATCAAGCCAGTAGATGTCTATCGGAATGATGTCAAGAAGATTAAGAACGCAACGGTTTATCCGTACATCACTACCAGCCCGCTGCTGCAATGCAAGGAGATCACAGTAAAAATGGATGTGCAAATGTCCTCGGGTACGAAAAATACGGACTGGGATTTGTGGGCCAGCGTAGATGGAAAATTTAAGAAGATTGCGGAAATCAATTTGCCCGGAGGTGACGGCTCTGTAACGCAGACCATTACCTTCGATAAGCCGATTAACATTGAATCCCTTGTGCCAATCCCCACTCGGAACGGTGGATACTCCTGGAGTATGGATTTTGAGGTGCAGGACGCTTTGGTTGGTGTGTACTAAGACACATTAGTGATATGTCTGTCAAGTGCTCACACTGGTGTGGCAATCCGTTCCAAAGCCTTCCCCAGGGAGGGGGAGGCTTGCTCGAAGTGCCGGATGAGGTCGCTGCTGGTTTTCTGATGGTTCTCGGACATATTTGACATGCAAAAAGCGGGCAGCCGGTGGGGCTGTCCGCTTTTTGGTTACTGCATACCGCTTTCGTAGGCCTCAATCATTTTCTTGAACGTGTGACCCGTACAACCTTCGAAATCTGCCCTTCTTTTCAGCTTTTGCAGATACTTTTCACAGCTTTCACCCGTGAAAATCTTGATGTCCAGCCGCATGGTGCCGTTACCCTCCGGCGTAGCAAAAATTTTATCAATAAAGGTATCGATAAATTCCTTGGTAATCTCGCCGTTTTGACAGTCACGCTCGGCATCCCGAAGCACCTTGCGGATACGCTCCATATTGCTGCGGAACTCCTCGCTGGACTCCTGCTGTTCCCGAAGCTCGGCAAGCTCCTGTTCGGCGGCTTTGATGTCGGCGTTGCACTGTGCCGTCATGGACTTAAAATCAGCGGGAGTGATACTATCCAGCGCAACTAATTCCAGCAGCTTGCTTTTCTTTTTCAGGGTCAGCTCAATAGTTGCCTGTGCTGACTCGATTTTCTTCTCAATATTGCTGTCGCTGGTCATGGAACGGTACATCCGCTCGTATTCTTCCAGCATAGCGGCGGAGGCTTCCTTTGTATCACGGAACACCTCAAAGAGTAGAGGAATCAGTTCTTTTTCATAAATGGGGATGGAATCACAGCTGTCTTTGCCATTGTTAATTTTCCCGGAGCAGACCCACTTGGAATTTTTGCTACCCTGCCGATCCACGGAGTCACGGCGGTAATAAGGTGTACCGCAATGGGTACAGAATAGTTTGCCGGTCAGGAGGTTGGCGTGGTTGCAGACACCCTGTCTGTTCTTCACATCCTCGCTTCTCCTGCGAAGTACGGCATTAGCCTGTTCCCACAGTTCTTCGGAAACGATAGCCGGTACGATTTCTCCCGTTTCATCCTTGAACATGACCCATTCTTCCGGCGGGAGGAATTTTTGCTTTTTGGTGAACATATCCACCACCTTGACCTTGTTGCCCACATAGTAGCCCTTGTATTTAGGATTGGAAATCATGCCCGACATGGTGGAGTGGGCTATTCTCTTGCCGTTGTGGTTGCGGTACCCCTTTTCCCAGAACAGGATTTCAAGCTGTTTCATGGAGTATTCGTCGGTGGCATACAGTTCAAACAGCTGCCGAACCATCACCGCCTGATCTTCATCTATAACCAAACGGCCATCCTTTTTGATATATCCAAAGATGCGGCTGTTGCCCAGCACTACGTTTTGCTTGATTGCCTGCTGATGCCCGAATTTCACACGGGAGGACAGCTTGCGGAGTTCATCCTGTGCGATGGAGGACATAATGGACAGACGAAGTTCGGAGTCCTCGTCAAAGGTATTGATGTTGTCGTTCTGGAAAAAGACACCGACTCCCGCATTCAGCAGCTGTCTGGTATACTGGATGGAGTCCAGCGTATTACGGGCAAAGCGTGAGATTTCCTTCGTGATGACAAGATCAAATTTACCGGTCTCGGCATCGTCTACCATTCGATTGAAATTCTCACGGCGTTTGGTGGAAATACCGGACAGTCCCTCGTCAATATATCCCGGCACGAATGTCCACGCAGCGTTCTTCCTGATGAAATCCTCGTAATAACTGATCTGGTTGCCCAGAGAGTTCAGCTGCTCATCCGATTCTGAGGAAACACGGGCATAGTAGGTTACCCGAAGCGGAATATCGTAGATGCTTTTCATCCGCAGCTGTTGTCTGACAGAATGTATATCCATAATGGTTCCTTTCTAAAAAGTTCGTTATATCATCATCTACAATTATTATATCGCAAACAAATGAATTTTTCAAGATGATCTGAAAAGTTGTCAAAAAAAGTTTGGGCGGCAACCGTATCTCACGATTGCCGCCCTATTTATTTTATCGCGCCTTTGCAGCAGTACGGCTCTTGATCATCAAACGCATCTTATTGCGCTGTTCTTCCGTGATCAGTCCCTTTGCAAATAGCGTATCGTTGTAATAAGTCAGCCAGAGCTGCTCCATGACAGCCTGCTTCTTCTGTTCGGTCATTCCCGGCTTCATTTCCTTGATTTCTGCCATAGAATTCCTCTCTTTCAAAAGTAGTATTGCCTCAGATTTCCTGATTCATTCGACCGTGATGCACATATTTCTGCTCGGTGTATTCCCGGATTACGGCATCGGGGATGGAATCTACGGTGCGGCGAAGCTCATCCAGCTCGGAAAGCTTGCGCTGAATCTCCAGTTTTTTCTGAATGCTCTCACGGGATGCAGAGTTGAGTTCCTTTTCCAGTTCTGCATTTTCTGCGGTCAACTCCTTGTAGGTCTTGTCATACTTTTTCAGCTTTGTCCTCATGACCTCCACACCGGGGATATACTTGTCCAGCAGTGCCTCCAGTTCTTCGGCCTTGGCTTTCTTGTTGAAAGGATTGCTGTCATTCAGAATCGCCATGATCTGCTCCTTCATCCGGTTCAGGTGGACAGCCTTCTTGAACAGCCTTGGCGGGATGTGAGTGCGTCCGGTCTCACTGGCACTCTCGCCACGTTCCAGATCGGGATATTTCCCGACCATGTGCTTCCAAAATTCATCCTGCCACCATGTCAGTTTTTTCTTGTTGCCAACGATTTCTTTGGCGCTGAGTCGCTTGTCCTCCGTCAGCGGGACAAAACAAAGGTGCATATGGGGAGTCTTCTCGTCCATATGCACCACGGCGGATATGATCGTATCTTTTGACTGATGTTTTTGAATGAAGTCCAGCGCCACTGTAAAGTAGGCTTTGACTTCGGATTTCTTCTTGCCCTTGAAAAACTCCGGGCTGGCGGTCACCAGGGCTTCCACCACCCGTACGCTGTCGGAGCGTGTGCGGCAGCCTGCTTCAGCAATTTGCTTTTCGGCCTCCGCACGGTATTTGCGTTCCGGTGATACCAGATGGAAGTTAAGATGGCTTCGGGATGTGTCAATATCGGGATTGCTGGCGTACTTCTCCTTAGTGCGCTCGTTGTGGGATTCAATGTGACTGATCTCCGGTCCCTTGTACTTGGCAAAGCGAAGAATGGCATACTGTGCTTTCATCGGTTATCCCTCCGTTTCTGCCATACTATGTCATAGCCCAGCACATCGGCCAGCTCCACAATTTCCTTGTATCGGATGCTTTCCCTTTGCAGCTTGGCGGACAGGTTGGAAACACTGTCGCTCCAGCCATATTCCTCGGCCAGCCGGTCAACCAGCTCCTGCATGGTAAATCCGGCGCGGACGATCTGCGCCTTGATCTCATTTCTGATGCTCATAAAATCCTCCCAAATTCTTGTGATGAAAACAGCGAAGCAGGTTTGCGTTTCCGAAAACCTGCTTCGCTGTGTGGTGAAATATTCTATTTTCCCGAAATCCGCTGGAAAAGCGGCGGGCGATGTCCTCTTCGTAAGTGAGGGGTGTCGACTTTCCGGAACCGCGTGACTTCGCAGGAAACCATGCAAACCCACACGCATCCATGAAGCCGGTACTCGATTCCGAGCAGCACGGTTTCGCGGAATCGTTTCGCCGCCGCGCAAATTTCTTTCCGGTTTTCACTTGTCTTGCAGATACCCCTTCCGTTTCAGCTCCGCCAGATCGGTAGTCACGTCCTCCGGACACATCCGCGCAAGACAGCTCAGCTCGTAAATGTCGTACCGATCCACCAGAAGCAGCGTCATCAGTAGCTTCTGCGAACCGGTCAAATCGCCGTCGTACAAGTGAAACAGCGGCAGCTCCTTAAAATAAATTCTTCCCATTGCATCCTCCCTCGCGGATAAACTGAAAATTCTCCATCCCATCCGCCCATCTATCCCACATGGGATGCTTGGGATGGATGGAATGGTGTTTTCTGTGTTTGATCTCATAAAATAGGCGGTGTCACCAAAGCTTCGACGCCCCAGAAGCCGTTGACTCGCTTGCCGAGCCGATTCGTGATGTGATTATCGTGTTCAATACCGAACTCATCGGCGTGCTTTTTCAAGGTCATGCTGACCGTCCGCGCCGCCAATGGTTTATAGGTGTTATCGTTGCACCACATGGTATAGACGGCGTACAAATCGGCAGAAGTGATGGTACTGTCAGCTTTCAGCCGAATATATCCTTCCGAACGCATGAACAGCAGTACATTGTCGGCCTCCCGTTTGGCTTCCGCACGGTTATCCTTGGTGCGTTCACTTTCGGTAAAGCGGTAGTTATTATCGATCAGTCTCCGCAAGCCGTCCAGACACCAGAGAAAAATGCCCTCGATTTCGGCACAAAGCTTGTCCGCAAGAAAGGGGTCATCCTCACGATTAGGCGGTTTCTTCTTAACGGACAGGATCAGCTGTCTGCGGTAGAAGCCATCCGAATGGTCGTAGAGCGATTCTAGATCGCCATTGGAAAATGCCAAAAAGCGGACATACATTTCTCCCTGATAGCTCTGCTCGCCCTTCCGCTCCAAATCCATGGGCATTTCAGCGGTGATAAGAGACTTGAGATAGTGCGTGGATTTCAGCGCTTCAAGCTTCATATCGTCGTCTACCATCAGCAGCTCATGCTCCAAATCAGCTCTGGCAAAGGGACTACGCTCCACCTTGGCAATGCTGCCATTTTTCAGGTTGTCACCCAGCATCTTCTGCATCACCACGCCGATACGGCTTTTGCCTTCACCGCCGTTGCCTTTCAGCAGCATCATGGTCTGCCCACGGTTAGTGGGCAGAAAGCAATAGCCGAGGTATTCTTGCAGAGTAAGAATATCCTCATCCCCCAAAAGTTCCGATAAAAAATGCAGCCATGTGATTGGCTGCGGAGCGTTAGTATCATATTTGACCGGCAGACGGTTACGGCAGAATTCCTTGTGCTCGGTGAACTCGCCGTTCAGGAATAGCGTGCCGTTGGCAACGTGGAGCCGATCTTCGTGTACCGGCAGGTTGGGAACATAGGCTTCCAATTTCAGCATTTCCAGAAGTCCCGATGCCCGTTTTGCAAGGCCGCAGGTGAGAAAAGGGCGAAGCATTTCATAGATTTCCTTGCGGACACTTTCTTCATCGGTGATACGGCCATTCTTGGTAAAAAAGCTGCCGCCTACGCACACCATCGGGTGCTGTTGCAGAAAGTCCTCGCAGAATCCGACTTCATTCACAGATTTGCCGTCGTACCAAAAAGGACGTTCACCGGCGTATTCATGCTTACTCATTCATTTTCTCCTTGATTTCCTGCAGGCGCTCCTGCAGAAGTGTGATTTTGTTATCTTTCATCATGTCTTTTACCAGTTCTGTCCTTTCTTCGTGTGAACCAATGGTCAACAGATCCAGCACATACTGCGTACATTCGAGCATATGACAGGCTTCCACGAAACAGTCATCCGGCTCCTCCTCCGGTGTCTGCGGTGCGTACCTCTTTTCCCAATCCTGCAGAATGTGCAGATATTCGCTGAGTACCCGAAAGCAAAGCTTTTCGTTCTCAACCTGCGTCGTATACATCTTTAACTTCGCCAGTACGGACGGCCTGTCTTCGCGGATGCCAAAGTCAACGGCAAGCTTCTGCGCTGCTTCCAGCGATGTGATGCCGAACAGCTTCGATGTGAATGCAATCACATCACCGTTCGCCTGACATCCGAAGCAATGGTAATGATCCTCATACAGCTTCATGCTCGGGTGCCGGTCATCGTGAAAAGGGCAGCAGACCATCCCGTTTCGGCTGACATCCAGCCCGAAATGCTCCGCCGCCATTCTCGGCGTGACCATGGATTTGACGGCTTCAAAAATTGTCATAGGCATTTCTCCTTTCAATATTTCCGACAAATTTCTTTGTCAACTGAATATACGGAGAAAAAGTCTTAGACCGAAAAAATCAGGAGGTATTGCAAGAAATCAAAAAAGCCCTCCCGCGTTTCTTGCAGAAATGCAAGTGCGGAAGGGCAACGAGTCGGTGTAAAAGTGATTTTCACAGCTCAGAGTGAACGAAAAGTGAATTTTCACTCCGACCTATTGAAAATCATGAAAATATGAGTATAATATAAGTAAGCTACAATGGAGGTGCTGTATATGCAATATGAAAGCGAGCGCATTGAATATAAATCTC
>OIZI01000266.1_pt1 | contig 27594 bp, 19 predicted proteins | sample 1588441 | NCBI WGS metagenome assembly OIZI01 (sample SAMN03283284) | human gut metagenome | biome: human-associated habitat; material: feces | host: Homo sapiens | place: Peru | collected 2012 | reverse complement strand
TGAAAAGCGGCACGCTGGATCAGTGCGTTTACAGCAACGCGGAAGGCAAGCTGATTCTGGACGGCGTGACCTTTATGGCCGCCTATGCAACCAACAATAGCTACCTGGATATCACTGTCCAGGGAGAGTCGGTCTTCAAAGAAAAGGTTTCCTTCAGCAGCGTGGAGGGCGTTGTCCACCTGCGGGGCGGCACCTTTGAAAAGGGAATCGACACAAGCAACGGTGCCCAGCCGCTGAATCTGCTGGACGATGGCTATGCCTATCAGGATTCCGATGGCAGCATTGTGGATGCCTCCATTCCGGAAAATCTCACGGGCAAAATCCAGGTGGTGGCGCACAAATGTAATTATGTGAACGGCGAGTGCGAGTGCGGCCGCACCTGTGACCATGAGACCGTGGACGCGGACGGCTACTGCACCTTCTGCCATGCGCTGGTCGAAGCTTACGCCATCGGCGAAGACCGGTACACCAGCCTGGAAGATGCCCTGACCGCCGCCAAGAACGGCGACACCATCACCCTCCGGGGCAACTTCTACCAGGGCAGCAAAACCGTGGAGATCAATAAGAACGTGACCCTGAATTTGGGCGGCCACACCCTGACCGGCGATGCCGATGGCGAGCCGGTGCTGCTGATTCTGGCAGAGAATGTGACCATCCAGAACGGCACCGTGCAGAATACCCGCACCGCCAAGTCCAGCCCGGCGGTGACGGTGGGCAAAACGGGCGCGGCGGTCGAAGCGGGTCTGACTGTGAAGGACGTTACCTTCATCGGAAGCAGTGACGGAAATGCCCTCCAGCAGTACGCCCTCAACATTCTGAACGGTTATGCCAAGGTGGAAAGTGGCATCTTTAACGGTGGCATCTTTGCCCAGGGCGCTCTGACCATGACCGGCGGCTCTGGCACCAAGCTGGGGCTGGGCTACGTCATGGGAACGGTAGAGCTGTCCGGCGGCAGTTTTGACAGCATCAGCTTCAATGCCAATCCGAACTACCTGGGACTGCTGGCCGATGGCTATGCCTACCAGTCCAAGGGCGTTCTGGTGAAGCTGGCGGACATGGACAGTAACACCGCCGTGCAGATCGTCAAATGTACCCACCCGGACGGCCTGACGGCAACCGATGAATGCCTCTACTGCGGCAAGAAATGCGGTCATGGGAATATCGATCAAACCACCGGCCTGTGCCCGGATTGCGGCTACCAGATGGCGGCCTCTCTGACCGTGAATGGGACGACCACCTTCTTCAATACCTTCCGAGATGCCGTCGCCGAGGCCAATGGTAAGAACGGCGCGCTGCTGACCCTCCTGAAGAACGAGGTGCTGACCGACGACAATGTCATACCCGAATTCAAGAGCGGCTCGGTCACCATTGACTGGAACGGTCATACCCTTTCCAGCACCGCTACCCGCCAATATACCATGCTTTGGATTGCCGGTACAGCGGATGTGACCCTGAAGGATAGCTCCGGCAACAATGTCGGCGGCATGAACAGTGTCGGTGCGGCGATCAACATTTCCGGCAGCTTTACCGGCAGCCTGAAGATTAAAGGCGGCACCTACGCCAACCTTGTGACGGCTCAGAGCGGTGCCGTTGGTATTCAGATCAGCGGCGGCGTATTCATCAATACGGACAAGTGCGATTCCTACACCGCCCTGTGGTGCGGCGGAAAACTGGCCGACATGATGGCGCCGGGCTGTGCCCTGGCCAAGGATGCTGAGGGCAAGGAACTGGTCGACCTCTATGCTGGCAGCGGCTCGCCGGAGCGCACCACCGTCTATGTGGTTCCCCACACTTCCCATACCTTCGATAAAAACAGCGGCAAGTGCGCTTGCGGCACGGCGGCTTCCGTTCAGGTGGAGGCCGGGACGGACAGCTTCTGCTTTGACGATTTTGAGTCAGCGGTCAACCAGGCCATGACCCTGTCCGGCTCTACGGTGCGCCTGCTGAAGGACGTGACCCATTCCGGGGATAGCGGTATCTATATTGACGGCGGCACCTTCACCATCGACTGGAACGGCCATACCCTTTCCGGCAGCTTCTGGGGCAATCTGCTGACCATCACCGACACGGCCAACGTGACTTTGAAGGACGGCTCCAACACCAATACCGGCGGCGCACGCCAGACCGGCAAAGGCGCGGCGGTGCGCATTGCCGTGGGAAGCGAAGGCATCGTGAATATTAAGGGCGGCACCTATTCTCCCAATGTGACGCGGGCGGAACGCTGCTATGGCTCCGTCCAGATCAGCGGCGGTGTCTTTGAAAACCCCAAAGGCTATGGCCAAACCTATGCCCTTTATGACGCAACCGGCAGCTCCCTGTCGGGTATGCTGGCAGACGGCACGGCCTTTGCCTACGAGGCGGACGGCAGCGATCTTCTGAAGAATGCCTACGATGTAAGTATGTCGGATAGCTATAGAACCGTCTACGCGGTGGAGCATACCCACGAAAATTGGACGGACGGCGTGTGCGACTGCGGCTACACCTGCCCCCATGACCAGGTAGACAAGGAGGGAGAATGCACCCTCTGCGGAAAACAGTTCTATGTCCAAGGCACCTACGACGACGGGACCACCCATTATTACGGGACGCTTTCCGATGCCTTGGAAGATCCCGGTGTGACCCAGGCCGTGATTATTGGCACGCTTAGCGAGGAATGCGAAAGCTGGGACGGCGGCGACAGAAGCGTCATCCTGGACCTGAATTACTTTGGCGCCGTTATCAAGAGTGTTCGCAGCGGTCATTTGACCCTGCGTGACAGCTCTGAGTCAGGCAGCATTCTGGAGATGAAAGAGATTCAAAAGGACGGGCAGGTTACTGTGGAGAGCGGGACTGTCTTTCCCCAGGGGGAGAACCTCAGCGTTTACGTTTACGGAAAGCTGACCGTCACCGGCGGCTATGTGGGTAGCCTGACGGCCATGGAGGGCAGCACCGTCTCCCTCTCCGGCGGCAGATTCGGCAAGATCGTAGGAAGCGGCGTGACCCTCAGAAGCCTGCTGGCGGAGGACTGCTACTATGCGGAATTGGACGGTGAGGATCCCAGGAACTACGCCGACACGGATACGGTGATTGAAGGAGTTTCCGTGAAGCGGTGCGATCACACCAGCGTCCGGGAAAACAAACAGGGCTATTTCATGGTATACACCTGCAACTGCGGCAAGGTGCGCTACCTGCTGACCGTGACGGATGGCAGCGGCAGCGTCACCTACCACAGTGATTATTCCGAGGGATTTGCCTATGCGGCAAAATGCTCCGGCGTGGTACGGCTTTTGCAAAAATGGCCGGATGACCAGACGATAACCATGGATGCCCAGGGCACCGTTGCCATAGATATGTCCGGAAGGTCCATGATTGGGAAAGCGGATCTGATCATCGCGGATGGCACCACCCTGAAGATCTTCAGTGACGGGGTTTCCGGCGGGGACAGCAATTTCCCTGCTAGAACCATTACCGTTCGATCCGGCGGAACGCTCATCCTCCCGGCGAAAGGTCCCTCCGGCGGTGACAATAAGCTGGAAATAGACTACGTAACCGTTGAAGCAGGGGCTCAGGCGGAGCTGTCCGGAGGCAACTGCCCGGTGTATCTCTGGGGAGAGGCCCGGATTTCCGGCGGCAAGCATAACGTAATTAACGTTTATGGCACGGAAAACAAGCTGACTGTCACCGGCGGTGAGATTTTACAGCTCTATCTGTGGGGCGAGATCCAAAATGTCAAACTCTCCGGCGGCAGCGTCAGTCAACTTCTGGTTTACGAAATGGACCCAGACACATTTCAAAATTACCGCACGGTTACCTTCGAGGACATCCAGTCCCTCCTGGCTGACGGAAAAGCCTTCCGGAAGGCGGATAACACCTGGCTGACGGAAGGGGATGTAAAGGAGCGGACCCCCGTCCCCGGCGGAGGCACCGTCAAAGAACTGCCCGCTGTGACGATTGCGGATGTACCCATGACCGGGGCTGCCGTCTATTGCCAGCTGGGTGCCGACACCTATGAGGAAAAGGTCTCCACCCAGTATAACGTGGGGGAGATGGACAGCAGCGGCAATGTGGTCTTCCGCCTGGGGGTGCGGCTCCAGCCCCAGGAGGTCCAGTCCGGTGTCACTGTACAGTGGTACCAGCTGGGTGCGGAGGACAGCCGCACACCGGTGGGCACCGGCCTGACCTGCCCCCTGGACCCCGAGCTCCCGGTGGGAACTCACCGGTTCCTTGCGGTAGTGAACTGCAGCGGCTATGTCCTGGAGAGCCAGCCCTTTGCCGTGACCATTACCCCCAGAGTCGTGAATATCACCGGCGGCTTCACCGCCCAGGACCGGGACTATGAGCCGGACAATCCTTCGGTTCAGATCATCCGGGGAGAAGTGACCTTCGACAAGAAGGCAGAGGGAGATGACCTGGGGGCACAGGTGCGTGGAGGAACCGTCGCAACGCCGGATGCCGGCCAGAACAGGACGGTTACCTACTCTGCTACCCTGACCGGCGAGGACAAGGATAACTACACCCTGGGTTCGGTTCCGGACCTCACCGTCACCATCCGCCCCATTGCCCAGACCCTGGCCTTTGCCGAGGCTGCCGTCACCAAGACCTATGGGGACAGCCCCTTTGCCAACGCCCTGGACCATTCCGCCGGGGACGGCCAGATCACCTATACCAGCAGTGACCCCGCCGTTGCCACGGTGGGCACAGACGGCACAGTGACCATCCGCGGGGCGGGTGAAGCCCGGATCACTGCCACAGCCGCGGCGACCCAGAACTATGTGGAGACGGCCGCGTCCTTTGATTTGACGGTTGCCAAGGCAACGGGAACTGTGAGGAACAGAAACTATTCCCTGGGTTACCTCTATGGCGACGATATCCCCACACCCGAACGGAAATACTTTGAGGCAAGCTCCACCGGCGCATTCCGTTACAGCTGGTCCCCCGCGGCCCCCAAAAACGCAGGGAAATATCAGCTGACGGTCACCGTGGATGAGGACGGCAACTATACGTCCGCGACACTTGTCCTGGATGTGCTGGTGGAAAAGAACGTGTGGGCCAGGCCTACCCTTGTGAAAGCAGAAAACGAAACCATCGGCGGGAAAAAGGACGGAAAGGTCACCTATACCGACACGCCCGCTCTGGAGTACCGTCCAAAACGCACCAGGGGGGAGTGGATCCCCGTGGCGGTTCCCGCCGGGGAAGAAAGCGTGACTGTGGAGGGCCTGGCACCCGGGACCTATGAGTTCCGCAGACCCGGAGACGAGAACCACTTTGCCTCCTCGCCGGAAACCATCACCATCCAGCCCGGCCCCAAGCTCACTGTCACCCTGCCGAGCCCCCAGACCGGCTATACCCTGACGGCGGATAAGGAGGCGCTCAGCTGGCACGACAGCCTGAAGCTGACCTTGACCGTGGCGGAAGGGTACTACAAGACCGCTTCCTTTGCCGTGAAGGCCGGGGACCGGGTCTTCACCGAGGACAATGGCACCTACACCCTGACGGATGTGGAGGAGAACCTGACCATCACCCTGGAGGGGGTGGAGAAGGACGAGAAAGCCCCCAGCCTGGCGCTGCGGAATTGGACCTTCGGCCAGGGAGCCTTCCAGGGAATAGCAAGCCGTAAGGAATGGGAGAATATCTCCACCGCCACGGCCCCCTACTACGTCATCTCCACCAGAGGCAACTACTTTGCCGTGGAGGCCTGGGACGGGGAGACCGGCCTGGCAAGCGTCTCCTATCTGCTGTCCAAGGCGGCGCTGACCCGGGAAGCCCTGGAGCAGGCTGCCTGGGAGCCGGTGCCGGAGGAAAGCCTGAACCTGGGCGGTCCGGACCGGGAACATATGATCCAGCTAGGCCTGGGCGAATGGTATTTCTACGTCAAGGCCGTGGACAAGGCCGGGAACGTCTCCTATGTGGGAAGCGACAAGCTGATTCGGGAGGAGAACGCCCCCACATTCAGCGGCGTTACCAACGGAGCTACCTACTACACCACCCAGAAGGTCACCATTACCGATGACTATGCCCTGAGCCGGTATCTGCCCCCACTGAGCCGGTATTGGAAGGACATCAGCGGCACCTCCTACGAAGTGACCCTGGAGGGCAACCGGGAAGGGACCTACACCATGAAGGCCGAGGATGCCTGCCAGAATACAGCCACCCTCACCATAACCATGAAGCCCATCTCCGCGCTCACGGAGGACATCCGGGACCTGACGGAGGACAATATCCAGATGGCGGATGATGCCAAGCTCACCCAGGCGGAAAAGGCCCTGAAAGCCCTGGATACCACCAACGCCACCGACGAGGAGAAGAAGATCATCACCGAGGCCCTGGACAGCATCGGAACGCTCAAGGCCGTGCTGGAGGAGGTCACCCGGGTGGAGGCCAAGATCGCCGCCCTGCCGGAAAGCGTGGAGCCCTGGGATGTCGAGACCGAAAACCGTGTCCTGGATGTCCGGAGTGCCTACGATGCCATGACGGACCACCAGAAGACCATGGTGGACGACAGCAAGCTGAGGGCGCTGGAAGGGCAGCTGGTGGACTACCGGTTCACTTCCGGAGAAAACCAGACCTGGGCCCTGGGCAGCGGGAAGGATCTGCGCTTCACCGTCAACGGCCAGCTGGCCAAGGTGAAGGAGGTTCGCCTGAACGGCCAGACTGTGGACACGGAGAAGACTGCCCAGGCCAAGGGCACGGACTTCGCCCTGAAGGCCGCCGATCTCCAGGGCTTGAAGCTCGGAAGCTATACCTTGCAGGTGTACTTCACGGACGGCCAGACCCCCCAGACCCAGTTCACCGTCACCGTGTCCCCCAACTACCTGGACCTGTCCGGTTATCCGGAGTTCGGCAATGACGAAACCGTCACCGTCAATGGCCGGACCTACCCCATCGGCACCGATAGCGGGCGTTACATCAACCTGCCGGAGACCGGCGACATTCTCCAGCGCTTCACCTATCTCAGCGGCGCCTACTCCGCTGCCCACGAGAACTACCCCACCGGCATGGCCGCCTACCGGATCATCCGCCAGGAGGGCGGGGCGAAGCTGGAGCCCATCGAGGGCCTGGACAACCTGCTGATCTACTCCGGCTGCTCCATCCGCCTTACCGGCAAGCAGGGCATCCGCATGATCACCGGTATCACCCAGGACAACAAGAAGGCCTTGACAGGCAAGGCAGGACTCGCGGGCTATACCCTGGAGGAATACGGCACCCTGATCTGCTGGAATACGGACCTGACTTCCGGCGACGATTTCAGCCTGGATATGTCCTGCGCCCGCCATAACTACGCCTACTTAAAGGGCAAGGCCGACCCGGTCTTCGCCCAGCAGGACGGCAAAACGCTCTATACCAACGTCCTGGTGGGCTTCAGCCTGGAGGACTGCGCCAAGGACCTGATCCTGCGGCCCTATATCATCCTGAAGGATATGACCACCGGCGAAACCGTCACTCTCTACGGCGGCTCCGTCTGCCGGAGCATCGGCTACATCGCCAAGCAGAACGAGAATACCTACAAGCCCGGCACGGCAGGATACAAGTACATCCATGAAATTCTGAACTACACCCAGACAGCGGAACAGGGAGGAAAAACCAAATGAAAAAATACATGTTATTGCTTCTAGCCCTGTGTTTGCTGACGGCAGGCTGCGGAAAAGGGCAGGAGGCCCCCACAACGGAGCCTCCCGCCTCCACGGTCCCCACCACGCAGGAGACAGCGCCGGAGACCACCGCCCCGGAAACCACCGCACCCAAAACCAGGGAAGTCCAGGTCATGGGGGACCGCATCCCGGTGATCCGTCTGCTGCTGGAGGGGGGGCAGACCCTGGAGGTCACGGGCTATGAGGGGACCTATGCCAAGGTCACGGCGGAGAAGGAACAGGGCCTTGTAGGGAGGGGCTTCCTCCGCTTCCCGGATGAGCCCTTTGAGAGCCGCACCGCCTACGCCCTGTGGAATGCGGGGCTCTACCCGGACTTCTCCTGCCTGGGAGAACCCCTGGAAAAGCTGACCACCAATACCAAATTGGAGGTACTGGAGGAACTGGAAAACTGCCTGTATGTGCAGGCAGGGGAACAGACCGGCTTCGTACCCCTGGCCCAGCAGAGCCGCTACCCCTATCAGGCCCCGGCAGACAACGGCTCCGGCAGCTCCGGCGGCTCCGGCAGCTCCGGCCCCCAGGACGGCGGCGACATCACTCTGATGCACCCCGGCACCCTCCGGCTTCTGGCTGACAAGGTGAAAACCGGCGAAGCCAAGGTGAAGGTCTCCAGCGTGCCCCTGGTGCTCCGGTTCTGCGATTACGGGGACAGGGTTTCCGTCCTGGAATCCGGCACCGCCCCGGAGCTTCCGGGCTACACCGCCATCCTGGAGTCTGACGGCACCACCGCCTATATTCCCACAGCCTGGCTGGCCGATGCCCAGACCTTCACCCCCTGGGAGGGGTATGCGGGCAGTAACTGCAAGCTCTACGAACACTATCTGCTCCTTGGCAAGGAGGTCAAGTCTTTGTATACCAACAAGCCCCTGACGGTACTCTGGGACGCAGGGCTCACCGCCCTGGTTCAGGCAGATGGGGAGCGGTTCTACGCCGCCTCCGCCACCCTGCGCCAGACTCCGCTGATAGTAACCCCCGCCCCGGAAGGCGGCGGCAGCAGCGGCGGCTCCTCCGGCGGCAGCAGCGACCTGTGGACACCACCGGCGCTGTAACAGCCAATAGCCCCACAGCCCGGCTCTTGCGCAAGAGCCGGGCCCTTTGCGTTTTAACGGGCTGCTTTTCGTGAGACAACCCCATTCGCATCTTGTAAAATTACGGATACCGAAAAAGAGACTTGCTTATGATCATCTGCGTTACGTTGCAGGTGCTATTAGGATAACATGAATCATCAAGAGACAGCTGCTGTTTTTATGTGAGCAAAAGCTTTCCTCAAAATTATATTGATTGATTATCACCAAAGTGATACAATAAAAGAAAATGGAGGGCTGAACGATGGAGAGAATCATTACGCTGTATCATGGCTCTGAGCAGCTGATTGAGGAGCCGACTTTTGGAAAAGGAAAAGGGAATAACGATTTTGGCCTGGGGTTTTACTGTACGGAAAGCGAAGATTTGGCGAAGGAGTGGGCGGTGTCCTCTCTGCGGAATGGATTTGCCAATCGGTACACATTGGATACGGAATATCTGAATGTTCTGAACCTGAATAGTCCTGATTTTACAATTCTCAATTGGATTGCGGTGCTGGTGGGGCACCGACTGTTTTCCATCAAGACCCCTGTTGCCAGGCGGGCAAAGCGGTATCTCGTTGAGAACTTCAGTGTGAATGTGAATGCCTTTGATGTGGTCACCGGCTACCGGGCGGATGATTCCTATTTCGATTATGCAGAATCCTTTCTGAACAATGGAATCACTGTGGAACAATTGGCCAGAGCGATGCGGCTGGGAAAGCTGGGGGAACAGATTGTTCTAAAATCCCGATTCGCGTTTTCAAAGCTGCACTACGAGGGTTTTGAAGTGGCTGACAGGGAAACCTACTTCTGTCTGCGTAAGGCACGAAATGATGAAGCAAACCGGAATTATATGGAAATGCTGGAAGAAGAAAGCGACGGTTTGTATATTCAGGATATTATGAGGGGAGGCATTCAGAACGATGACCCGCGCATACCAAGAAATGTATCTGAGTAACGCCCAATCCATGCTTGGAGAGGCTTTTGACTATGCGGTGAATGATTGCCATATCTCTGGCGATACATTTGGAAAGCTGTTTGTCGCCAGCTCTGTCAGCAAACGGATAGAAAATGGAGAACCGAATTTCCTTGCTGGGAAAAGCGGCGCAGATATGGTATCAGACATTCTGATGGAGACCACCGGGAAAGCGCCACAGGCTGCACCGGGGGAACATCTGACCCGCTCCAGAGAATATTGGATTGGTTGGGCAATTGCTTACTACCAGTGGTACTCCGGAAGAACCTACAGCGAAATTCTGAAAGCAGTTACCTATGAGGAGCTTTGGAGAATGTACGACCCGCTTCACGAAGCGGATATTTCTAAATTTGCAAGTATTTTGGATGCCAGAATCCGGGAAGCCTTTCCGGATACCAATTTAAGGCGCATCCGCAGAACCTATGGCTGCTCTCAATCAGAATTAGCGATACACTCCGGAGTCAGCCTACGCTCCATTCAGATGTACGAACAGCGGAACAAGGACATCAACAAAGCAAGCGCGGAAACACTTTTGAAGTTGTCAAAAGCCTTGGGGTGTACCATGGAGGATCTGATAGAAAAATAATTTTGGCTGGTGCTGTGCTTTCAAAGGGTGTCGCATTTCACGACACCCTTTGAGAATTTCTTCAGCACTGGCAACTGTAACCTACTTTGCTGCCTTTGTTTCCTTTTCCAGAAAATCAATGACACAAAGTTTTGGAATGCGGTATACCTGCCCAACTCGTAAATATTTGATTTGGCCGGAATGCAAAAGCTGATAAAAGGACACTCGGAGTTTAGCCGCTCTGAGTGTCCTTTTTTGAAAAAAGAAGTGTTTCCAATCAGAGTACAGGTCAAAGGCTTTTTTCGGGACTGTCAGGTTGGAACTCACTTCAATCAATGAAGTCATTCGGTGACGGTGCGCATCGCCTGAGATAATCATGCCCACCATCAACTGAACAGGAGCCACAGGAGCAGGTTCGTCAATGCAGCCTTTCAACTTCCACAATGACAGAAAAAACAAAATAATTAGACTTTTTGCATTTCAGTGCAAACTCTTGAAAAAGATGAAAGTTTATGCTATTCTAAAGCCACAAGGGAGGTGCTTGGTTTGATAGAATCCAATGAATTGAAAAGAAGAGACATTTACTTGAACAAGCTTATCGGTTTTCAGGATACGGAACCGGTGAAGGTGATCACCGGCATTCGCCGCTGTGGAAAATCCAGTCTGCTGAAGCTGATGGTACAGCACTTGAAGCAGACCGGGGTTTCGTCAGAGCAAATCATTGAGATGAATTTTGAATCTCACGATTACCGCGGTATGAACGCTGATGACATTTATCTGTATGTGAAAGAGCGGATCATTCCCGAAAAACGGATGTATCTTTTCTTTGACGAGCTTCAGCGAATCGGAGCCTGGGAGGAAGCAATCAATTCCTTTCGGGTAGACTTTAACTGCGACATTTATGTCACAGGCTCCAATGCGTATCTTCTATCCTCCGAGTATGCGACCTATCTCTCTGGGAGATGTGTGGAAATCAAAATGCTGCCGCTTTCTTTTCGTGAGTTTTTGCCGTTTCACGGTTTTACGGTTCGAGAAACACAGAGCGCACTGGGCGGACGACGGAAGCAGGTGTTCGATCAAAATGGCGAACGCTACGAATTAAAGGAAGTCTTTGACGCCTATATGCGCTTCGGTGGTATGCCTGGAATTGCGGATGTGGGGCTGGAACAGGAAAAAGCGTTGACGTTGCTGGACGGTATCTATTCCACAGTTGTGATTCGGGATATTCTGGAACGGGAAAAGCGCAGAGGGCAAAAACAGATCACAGATCCGGTGCTGCTGCGCAAAATCATCCTCTTCTTAGCCGACAACATTGGCTCTACCGTGTCCATTGCGTCCATTGGAAATACTCTCGTAAACGAAGGATTGCTGGAAGATGGCCGGCGCAAAGGCGCACCCAGCGCACACACGGTACAAGCCTATGTGAACGCCTTGCTGGAGAGCTATTTCTTCTATGAGATCAAGCGCTTTGACATCAAGGGGAAAGAGTACCTCCGTACACTTGGAAAATATTATATCGTAGATATTGGCCTCAGAAATTACCTGCTGGGCTTCCGCAATCGGGACAGTGGACACGCAATCGAGAATGTGGTTTACTTTGAACTGCTTCGGCGGGGGTACGATGTTGCCATCGGTAAAATTGGCAATGCGGAAGTAGATTTCATTGCCACAACGGCAGATGACAAAAAATATATTCAGGTGACGGAATCTATGGTCAGTGAGGAGGTTCGGACAAGAGAGCTTGCACCCTTGCGGAACATCCGTGACAACTATGAAAAAATTGTTTTGTCCATGGAAACCGGATTGGACACCTCTTACGATGGGATAAAATCCTTGAGCCTGATTGACTGGCTGCTGGATGACTAGGCAGTGCGTTGAAAAAAGGAATATTGGCGCAAACCAGGTGATAACCAGATTACGAAAATCGCGTGGACAGTGCCACCTACCCGGATTGGTTTGGGTAAAGGGATTTTTCCTTAATACTTTTTCATCAGCTTATTAAAAATGACAATTCCTGCGATAACTTGAAACAGTAAATATCCGCTGAGATAGAGTACAATCATGCGTGCATTATCAATGACTTCCAATGCTCCGAGAATACCGAAAATCAAAATGGAGAAACAAACAACCAGCAGTCCTAAGCTGTAAGTATATCTTCCGGCTCTATCTCTGATTTTTGTTTTCAACTCGTCATGCTGTTCAATTCGTTCGTTCTCCAAACGTTCTTCGTATCGCTCTTTATTTTTTGGGGAACTCCAATAAAAATATTTGCATATCATCATAATTCCGGGGAAGATACCTGCGCCAGCAAAGCCCCATAAAATGCCCTCTAACTTTGTTTCAATCAACAGCGCAACAATCAAACAAGCCACACCGAAAAGTACATATAGTATCCCGGTTATCAAATTACTCTTTTTCATTTTCTGCACCTCTTTCATAGATAAAGATTTCTTCAATCCGTTTGCCAAAAAAGTCTGAAATTGCAAAAGCTAATTCCAATGATGGATTATACTTTCCTGTTTCGATTGAACTAATGGTTTGTCTTGAAACACGAAGCATTTTTGCAAAATCATCTTGATTGAATCCTCGCTCCTTTCGTAACTGCTCAACTTTATTCTTCAAAAAAACGCCTCCTTGCATGACAAGTTTCCTTTACAAACTTACTATAGCATGACACGCATCTCTTGTCAAGTTTCCTTTACAACATTTACTTCTTTATCATGGGAGGATTACAATTTATTCATACAGTAAGAGCGCCCAAACATTTTTCGTCCGGGCGCTCTCAGTATCAGTCATATGGAGTGTGTTGATGACCACAGAAACGGGTATGCCCAGCATATCCATGATTTCTTCGGCCTGCTCTTTTACCTGGGGCTCCACACGGGCCATTACGTTTGCGGTTTTGCTTGCCATCGTTCATACCACCTACCCGGATTGGCTTGGGTATATATCGCAGGCAGCGATTCAGAAAATGATTTCAGTGAATTGTGTACATGAAGAATGCCTATTGAAATCTTGACAGTGAAATGAATGCTTGCTATTATATGACCAGAGAAATGAGAGCAGTCGTAAACCGCAAATGAAAAGCAAGCTGGGAGCTGTCGCCCAGGCGGAAAAGCCGCGGAAATGCGGCATTTCAAAAGCAGAGCAGTTAGCGCACTCTAACCGCTCTTTGCGTGCAATGGTTAGCCTGCACTAACTTAAAGGAGGAAATACCAATGTCAAATAAAGCGACGGAGTTTCAGAAAAAGGAAATGAGTAAAATGTTCCGAGGCAAGGAGATTTTCAAGCCTCTGGACACCGGTTGGGTGGACGGACATGTGGGTGCAAAGGATAAACTGTGCTCTCCCTTCAAAAAGCGTGTACACGACTCTTCCGAACCCTATGATGCCTACGATGAAACGGATGATACCGAAGAAGGTGCAAAAGCCGGATTTCTGAAAGGAGTCGGCAGATGAAGTGCTTTGAATTCGGGCAGGAGCATCTGGTGCTTCTCTGGCACCGTACGAAAACCCTGGGCCGAGGCGGAGACTGCTGCGATGTCTGCCTGAAAATTCGCTGTGGGGCAGAATGGAAGGACAGCTGCACATGAGACAGACAGTTTCTGGTATTCTGATTCCATTTCTCGGCACGACGCTAGGGGCGGCCTGCGTATTCTTCATGCGCAGACAGCTGGGGGATGCCATACAGCGCGGCCTTACCGGCTTTGCCGCCGGTGTGATGGTGGCCGCTTCCGTCTGGAGCCTGTTGATTCCCGCGATTGAACAGGCGGCATGGATGGAAAAGCTGGCGTTTTTTCCAGCGTTTGTTGGATTCTGGATTGGTGTTTTGTTCCTGCTGGGGCTTGACCATCTGATTCCCCATCTCCATGCAAAGAGCAATCAGGTAGAGGGACCGAAAAGCCAGCTTCAAAAAACAACGATGATGGTGTTGGCAGTAACGCTGCACAACATTCCGGAGGGAATGGCTGTAGGCGTGGTCTACGCGGGACTCCTCTCCGGAAGCACACAGATTACGGCAGCGGGTGCGTTGGCACTGTCCATTGGCATCGCCATTCAGAATTTTCCGGAAGGGGCGATCATCTCTATGCCTCTTCGGGCAGAGGGAGAGAGTAAGGGACGGGCGTTTGTTGGCGGTGTTCTCTCCGGCATTGTGGAGCCAATTGGGGCTGTGCTGACCATTCTCGGCGCAAGGCTGATTGTCCCGGCTCTTCCATACTTGCTGAGCTTTGCCGCAGGGGCGATGCTCTATGTAGTGGTGGAGGAGCTGATCCCGGAAATGTCTCAGGGCAAACATTCCAACCTTGGAACACTTGCCTTTGCCGTGGGCTTCAGCATTATGATGGCGCTGGACGTGGCGTTGGGCTGATATGAGGTAATAACCATGAAAGACAACGAACTGCAATTTGACCGCAAGTGCCATGTGCTGTACAGGAGTGCAGGCGGCGCGCTGCCAAAGCCTTGCGGGTTGGAAAAGCGGACAAAATTAGGCAAAATCGATATGGAAAAACGGACAAAATAGAGCTTAAAACAGTTGTAAAATCGGACAGGACGCTGAAATAACCATTCGGTTAGAATGTACGGAATTTTGTATAGGAAAATCCAAGGGAACTGCTGCGAATGCATGGAATAGACCCGCGGTTTTTTCGGTAGAATAGGGTTACTACATTTTGGGAGGAACCACCATGCCGGAAAAACAGACAGTCATTACCCATTCCATGATCGAGCAGTTCCTGAACTTTTTGCGGGAGGAGGAACGGTCCAAGGCAACGCTCCAGAAGTATGCCCGCGACTGAAAGGTGTTCGCTGCCCAAATGGAGCGGCTGGGGCTGGTGACCACATCATTTTCGTTCTGTTGTTTTTTACATATGACTTTACAATCGTTTCTCCAAATACTATAATAGTATAGGTGCTTGTCGCGGAAATTTCAAATGTCTGGCGCGTCTTTTCTGTCGAATACGGGCAGAAATTTTGAAAGCGCTGTTTCTGCCCGCTGTTGGAGTACCCAAAGCCGGGCAAAAAAGACTTTTCTTCGGAAAACAGCCAATCACACCCCCGCACGTCTACAACAGAACGAAAATTATGTAGTAAAAGCAGCCGAAACACGGAATGGACGGCTTTTGACAGTCTTTGCAGGATGCAAATTCAAAGAATGAAGGGGACCGGAGCGATGAAGAAAAAGAGAATCCTCGGCCGATTGCTGGCACTTGCCTGTGCCATGGCGCTGCTGACCGCCTGCGGAACGCTAAAAAGAAGCGTGAAAGAAAAGGATGACCATCTGACTGTTTATATATGGAACAACAATATGATGGAGGATGTTGTTCCATATATCAAGGAACAGATTCCGGATCAGAAAATCGAATTTATTGTTGGCAACAACAATGTGGATTTGTATAATTATTTCGCGGAGCACGGTGACTTGCCGGATATCATTACCACAAGACGCTTTTCGCAAAAGGATGTGGAAGCCCTGCAGCCGTATCTATTGGATATGAGCGCGTATGATGTCGTTTCGGAGTTCTATCCCTACGCGCTGCAATATTACGCGGACAGCGACGGGGCCATCAAATGGCTGCCGGTTTGTGGAATTCCGGAAACAATGATTGCGAACAAATCGCTGTTTGACAGGTACGGGATTGAAATTCCCAAGAATTACGAAGAATTGAAGGAATGCTGCGCAAAGCTTCACGAAAAAGGGGTAAAACCCTATTCCATGGGGCTGGGGATGGATTGGGCGGCACACTCCCTGATTCAGGGTGCCGCGATTGACCAGTTTTCCAGTATCGACGGGATTGAGTGGAGAAGCAGCATCGAATCTTCGCTGGAAGAGGAGGCGTTCCATCCCCAGTTCTGGAACCGGATATTCGCGGAGGTAAAAACCTTCCTGGAAGACACGTATTTGACGGCGGAGAATTTAGACTGCGACCTGGAAACGGCCCTGGAACGCTTTGTCAACGGGGAAGCCGCTATGTTTCGGGGAACACCCAGTGTTATGGAATATCTGAAAGCCAACATGGACAGCGAGCTGGTAAGACTTCCGTACTTTTCTCAGACCTCGGACGAAAGCTGGATTTACACCTATCCGTCCCTTAACATTGCCCTGAATAAGGAGCTGGAAAACAGGGAAGAAAAGCTGAACCTTGCCATGAAGGTGCTGGACTGCTTCCTTTCGGAGGAAGGCCAGAGGCTTGTGGCGGACGGGAATGGGATGATTTCCTATACGGCCCATGTGGGCTCCAGCTTCGAGGGAATGACGGGCGTGGAGGAACAGGTTAAGAATAACGCGTTCTATATTCGTTATGCCTCCAACGGTTCGTTTTCGGGAAGTCTTCAGGCGGTGAAGGGGCTCCTGTCCGGCCAGATGGACGAGCGTGAAGCCTATGAGGCGTTTCAGCGCGCGGTATGCGGCCAGAAGGAACCGGAACCCAGCGTAATCGAGTTCCAAAAACAGTATGACATTGCGCTCAACAATCGGTGCGGGCGGGATGCCGCGTCCTCTATTTTGACGACGGTTCGAAAGGACCAAAATGTAGAGCTGGCCTTCTCGTCCTATTGCTACTACACTTCCTCGATTTACGCCGGAAGCTGCACGGCGACACAGGCCCGTATGATGGTTGCCCAGAATGACGGAACGTTTCTTTGGTCAGCAAGCCTGACCGGCGCGCAGGTGAAGGAGCTGGTCAACGGGTATCTGACGGGCACGGAGGGGAATTTCCGCCCAACCAATCCGTATGAACTCCCGGTTGCCTCGGGCATGAAGCTGATTCTGGAACCGGAAGCGGACCATTTCAAGCTGAAAGAGATTGAGCTGGAAGGGCATTCCATTGACGATAGCGAAGAATATGAAATTATGCTGACAAATGATGTACGGACGGTTTTGAAAACGCTTTACCCTGACATGGAAATCAAAAATCTGGATGTCAAGCTGGAAAACGCGTGGAGCTCCGTCCTGGCCGGTGGGCAGCAGCCCTGCGCGCCGGAGGACTACATAGAAGTGGCCGGAAACGCCTGGGAGTAATTGCGGATGAAAAAACAAAGGAAAGCAAACTTTAGAATCATAATCAGCATTGCCCTCATCGCCGTTCTAATCAGCGTCAGTATCATGGGGGGCCGACTGATTCTGAAAAGAGTGGAAAGCTATATTGAAGCCAATGGAAAGAACAATATGGCAACCGTCATGGAGCAGATGTCCCAGTCCTATGATATTCAGGTCAACGCGTATTTCAGCAGACTGGAGCAGACCGAGCGGTTCCTGTTTCAGGATGGACGGAGAGAAATTTCCCAGGAGAAGTCCAAAGCGTTTCTTGACAGCATAGCGCCGGAGGATGCGGAACGGCTGTTATTTATGAAAAATAACGGCGAGGTCACCACAACCGACGGCAGGAAAACACGCCTGGATATCCAAAGCCAGATGCTGATTGACCTGCATCAAGATCAGAAAATTGCCCAGAGCGTCACCCTGAGTTCCAATGGGACAAACGGGAATTATTTCCTCATTGCGATTCCCTGCGAAACGTATACCGTAGATGGGGAGGATTACAACGCAATCGCCGCGCTGCTGGACCGTACCAATATTGATACGATGCTGGAGCTGAACGGCTACGGCGGAGAGGCATACATCTTCCTGGTGGACGGAAATGGCATCGTCAACTATACAAACCAACCCGGCGAAAAATTTTATCGCAATTATGCCCTGCTCAAGCAGCTCAGAAAGGACAAGGGAATTTCCGACGCGCAATACGACGCTCTTTTGGACGCGGTGCAGAGCAAGCAGCAGACGATAGAATTATTTGACGGGTATGGCGCGTCGTTTTATCTTGGATGCTATCCGGTAACAAACAGCAATCACAGATTGATTTGCATTGTGGCAAGGTCCGTTGTCAATAATTCCCTGATCGCCTATCAGAAGACGGTGATTCGGGTATTGGTTGGGTATATGGGAATTGTCTTCCTGCTGAGTGCGGCTCTGGTCTGCATTTCCTTCCAAGTGAGTATTTCCAATAAAAAAGTGGCATATGAGGAAGAAAAGCGGCAGCTTCAGGAAAAAGCCATGCAAGAATTGGAAATGGCCAAAAACAGAGCGGATGCTGCCAACCGGGCCAAGAGCGAGTTCCTGTCCAATATGTCCCATGATATCCGTACCCCCATGAATGCCATTGTGGGCATCACAAAGCTGATGGAGCATGAGCGCAATGACCCGGAAAAGGTGGGTGTGTATATCCGTAAGGTCCAAACCTCCAGCAAGCACCTGCTGAGCCTGATTAACGACGTGCTGGATATGAGCAAGATTGAGTCCGGCGGTGTGACGCTGAACCGGGAGTCCGTCAGCCTTGCCGACCAGGTGTGGCAGGTGGACAGCATCGTCCATCCCCAGGTCCGGGAGCGGAAGCAGCATTTTGAAATTCGGCTCCATGATATTGTCCATGAGTTCTTCATTGGCGACGCGGTTCGGGTGCGGCAGATTATCATTAATCTGCTGTCCAACGCCATCAAGTATACGCCGGAGGGCGGGTGCATCCTGTTTGAGGTGTCCGAACTGGAGAGCGGGGATGGGGACATTGCCCGGATTCAGTTCTCGGTAAAGGACACGGGCTGCGGCATGACCCCGGAATTCCTGGAGAAAATCTTTGAGCCCTTTACCCGGGCGGAGAACTCCACCACCAATAAAATCCAGGGAACCGGCCTGGGTATGGCCATTACCAAGAAAATCGTGGACCTGATGGGCGGCACCATTGAAGTGGAAAGCCAGATAAACCAGGGCAGCACCTTTGTGGTGACGCTGCCTATGGAAATCGACAGGAGCGAAACGGTGGAGCTGCCCTGCAAGCAGGTGCTGGCCATTTCCGACGATGGGGACTTTGTGGAGAATATCCGCGCCGCTTTCCGGGAATCGGAGGCTGTGGTCCAAGTCGCCAAAACGGAAGCCCAGGCGGACCGTGTGCTTTCCAAGGGAAAGACCGACCTGGTGCTCCTGGGAAGCCGCCTGGAGGGGCAGAGCCTGAAAGCGTCTCTTCCCAGACTTCGGGAAAAGAGCGGGGGAGCGACCCTGATCTATTGCTGCGAGTACGGTGGGCAGAATCCGCTTGGCGAAAAGGCCGGGATAGACTGGATGGTGGAGCGGCCCCTGTTCCTCTCCACGCTGGCCCAGACGCTGAAGCAGGCCAACGGAGCGCTGCCGGAGGGCAGCGAGGACGACGGCTCGGGCCTAAAGGGAATGCGCTTCCTTTGCGCGGAGGACAATGTGCTCAACGCGGAAATTCTCAGCGCCATTATGGATATGAACGGGGCCGCCTGCGTGATTCACCCCAATGGACAGGCGCTGGTGGATGCCTTCGCAAGCGTAAAGCCGGAGGATTTTGATGCCATCCTGATGGATATTCAGATGCCGGTGATGAACGGCCTGGATGCCACAAGAGCGATTCGACACGGCGAGAACCCCTTGGGTGCCACCATTCCCATCATCGCCATGACGGCCAACGCCTTCTCGGAGGACGTGCAGGCCTGCCTGGAGGCCGGAATGAACGCCCATGTGGCAAAGCCCCTGGATATTGCCCTGCTGACGCACACCCTGAGAAATGTTCTTGGCGGAAAATTCTCGGGGGGGGGGACACTTGTACGCCGTTAGAAGACAAATAAGATAAAGAAGCAAAAGAATGTAGGGGGCGATGTAGGCATCGCCCCCTACGAATATTTCTGAACCAAATTCCTCCGGGCTGTTGAAAGATTGTGGAAAATGTGATAATTTATGGACAGAAATACATTCCCCGGAGGCGGACGAGATGGAGAAGGAAAAACTGTTTTCACAGCGGTGCAGTCAGCAGAGCCTGACGAGATGCCAGCGGCAGATTGCGGATTACATCGTAAAGAACAAAAAGCGGGTCCTGGGCATGAGCGCCCGGGAGCTGGGTCGGGAGAATGGGGTCAGCGACGCGACGGTGATTCGGTTTGCCCGGGAGCTGGGCTACGAGGGCTACGGGGAGCTGCAGGTGGCCATCAGCCAGGAGCTGAAGGCCTCCAACGAGAAAATCGGCCGCCATTCGCTCCATGACCGCTACGTGATGCAGTTTCAGCGGCACAACCAGCAGGAGGACACCCTGGCGGATGCCCTGCAGATTATGCAGATGAACCTGGAGACCTCCATCCGGCAGAACAGCCCGGAAATGTATGACCGCTTTGCGGAAACCATTCTCGGGGCGAAGAAAAAGGCGGTGATTGGCTTCCGGGGTGGGAAGGGGCCCGCAACCCAGTTTGCCCGCCTGCTGAACCTGATTACCCGCAACACCAGGGCGATTGTGACGGAGGGGCAGGACGAGATTGCCTCCCTGACGGATTTAACGGAAAAGGACGTGGCCCTGGTATTGAATTTCCCAAGGTATTTCAAGGTGGATGTGAAAACGGCGGAGGTGCTGGCCCGGAATAAGGTGCCGATTCTGCTGGTGACGGACAGCATGCTCTCGCCCTTTGCCAAGTATACCTCGGATATCCTTCTGGTGGAAACGGAGCATTTTGGCTTTTTCCATTCGATGATTGGCGTGGAGGCGGTTCTGGAATACCTGATGATGCTGATGTGCTGGAAGGAGCCGGAGGTCTTCCGGGAGCACCTGAACCAGCGGGACCGGGCATGGGAGGATTACCTGCTGTAAGGGAAGCGCACAAAGGGGCTGTTAGAAAAGCATGTCGCCGCGGACCGATGACATCCTTTTCTAGCAGCCTCTTTTTGCTTCAAAAATGTAGCGAAAAATGGATTCGATAAAAAGAAACTGTACAAAACGAACAAAATAGAGCGGGTTAAAAATGGATATTTGGATATATTATTCAGCAAATTTTGAGAATAGCATGTTGCGGATGTTGCCGATATAATGGCAGTAAACGAAAGAAAAAGAGCCGGAAATACGGAATCTTTCGTAAATTATTCCGAATATCGGAACAAATAGAAGGGGAATGCTATGAAGGTTTTACTGACGGAGTACATCTACCCGCCTGCTTTGGAAAAGCTGAAGCAGCACGCGGAGGTAATCACCGACAAGGCACGGGTGGAGGAAGTGGATGCCATCATTCTCAGAGCGCTGGATGTGGACCGGACGATGATGGAAAAGGCCAAAAACCTAAAGGTGATTGCCAAGCACGGTGTGGGCTGCAATACCATCGATTTGAACGCCGCCAAGGAGCTGGGCATCCCGGTGGTCAATACGCCCACGGCCAACACGAACTCCGTGGCGGAGCTGATTGTGGGCCTGATGCTGAGCGTGGGCCGCTCCATCAACTACTGCGATGCCAAGACCCGGAAGGAGGGCTTCAGCCGGATTGCCCCGCCGGAGGTCAGCGGCCTGGAGCTCAGCGGAAAGACCGTAGGCCTTGTGGGCATGGGCAATATCGCCAGGCGGGCCGGTGCCATTCTCAGGGGCGGCTTCGGTGTCAGGCTGGTGGGCTACGACCCCTACTGCACCCAGGAGCAGGCCGACGGCTACGGCATTGAAAAGTTTGAGGAGCTCAACGATATGCTGGAGGTCAGCGACTATGTCAATGTCAGCGTTCCGCTGACACCCGGCACCAAGGACCTGATTTCCAGGGAGAATTTCCCCCACTTCAAAAAGGATGCCATCCTCATCAACGCGGCCAGAGGCGGCATTGTCAACGAGGATGACCTGTACGAGGCCCTGAAAACCGGGCAGATTCGGGGTGCGGCCTGCGATGCCTTTGTGGTGGAGCCTCCCACGGGAGAAAACAGGCTGATGAGCCTGGACAATTTCTGCGCTACCCCCCACATCGGCGCGGACACGGAGGAAGCGCTGCAGCGCATGGGCATGGAAGTGGTTGACGAAGTGCTGACCATCCTGGGCGGCGGACAGCCAAAGCACCGGGTTGTATAAACCGAAAAAGAGAAAGGAAAAGAGCTATGTTTTCACAGGTCGTTAATGAACTGATGCTGCTGATGATCTTCCTGCTCATCGGCTTTGCCATTCGAGAAGTTGTAAAACCCCTGCAGAAGCTGTTTATCCCCGCCGGTATTATCGGCGGTGCGGTTGCCCTGATTCTGGGCCCCCAGGTGCTGGGTCTGATTGAAATCCCGGAGACCTGGGCCGGTATGGCAACCCCCACCATCAACATTGTCCTTACCTGCACCATCTTTGGCACCATTATCAACAAGGGGAAGATCAAGTCCTATGCCGGTGCCATCAGCGTGATTGTTCTGACCTACTTCTCCCAGCTCTTTGTGGGCATGCTCACAGGCATGGGCCTGACGAAGATCTGGACGGACCTGCCCAAGGATTGGGGCATCATGTCCTCCTTCTGCTTCTGGGGCGGCCACGGCGCGGCCACCACCGCCGGTACCCTGTTTGAGGAATACGGCGAGGCCAATATGCTGAGCATGGGCATCATCCTGGCCACCCTGGGCCTGATTCTTGCTATGGTTCTCGGCATGATTCTGGTGAACATCGGTGTCCGCAAGGGCTGGGCCAAGGCAAACATCGATTCCACCAAGGGCGACGGCGGCGCATTGCCCCAGGACCAGCGGAAGCCTCTGGGCTTTGCTACGGTTTCCTCCACCGGCATCAACTCCATGGCCCTGCAGTTCTGCTTCGTCATGCTGAGCATGTTCCTGGGCAAGCAGCTGTTCGCGGCGCTTGCGAAGCTGGTGCCCTTCTTCTCCAAGATTCCCTCCCTGCTGTATGGCATTGTGGGCGCGGCCATTGTCTGGACCGTTATGCGCAAGACCGGCCTGGACCGCTACGCGGACAAGAAGAGCGTAGATACCCTTTCCGGCCTGGCACTGGAAATCTGCATCATCTCCGCAACCGCAACCCTGAACCTGAAGATTTTCGCCTCCTACCTGGTGCCCATTGTAATTTACACCGTCATCCTTATGGCAATGATGTTCTTCATCGCCATTGTGGTTGTAAAACGCTGGATTAAGAAGGATTGGTTCGAGCTGACCCTGATGGCCTTCGGCCAGGGCATCGGCAGCACCCCCAGCGGCCTGGCACTGGCCCGCTGCGTAGACCCCGACACCAAGACCTCCGCCTGGGAAGCCTTTGGCGTGGCCCTAGGCGTATTTACTCCCATCACCTCCACTCTGGCGGCGCTGCTTCCCATGATTGCGGTCAAGTCCAGCTGGTCCATTGTCGTCATCGGCGGCGCTGTGACGCTGGCTGTGGTGCTGTTCGGTGAGCTGGTTCTGAGAAAACAGAAATAAAAAGGAGCGATTACAATGAATCTATTTGACAATACCCTTCGGGACGGCGGCAATGTTGTCGGCCATGGCTTCCCGATTGAACTGACCAAGAGCATCCTGGGCGGCCTTCTGGACGCGGGCATTCCCGATATCGAAATGGGCAACTGCAAGGGCCTGGGTGCCTATGACAAACTGGGCGCTACCCAGTGCCCCAGCGACCGGGAGTACTTTGCCGCGGCGGCACCCTATCTTCCTGGGGGGAGAATCGGCATGTTTATTCTGGCAAAGTGCGCCGATGCCGACAAAATCCACGAGGCCAAGGAGGCCGGGCTGAACTTCCTGCGGGTAGGTGCCAACGCCAGTGACGGCGCGGGCTCCGTAAAGGCCGTAGAGATGGTGAAGAAGGAGGGGCTGCTGTGCCGCTACTCCCTGATGAAGGCCTATGTCTCCACCCCGGAGGAGCTGGCCGCCGAGGCAAAGATGCTCCAGGACGCGGGCGTGGATAAGATTACCATTATGGACTCCGCGGGCACCATGTACCCCCAGGATGCCACGGCCTATGTGACGGCTTTGAAGGCGGCGGTTACCATTCCGGTGGGCTTCCACGGCCACAGCAATCTGGGCCTTTCTCAGGCCAACGCCATCGCCGCCGTGGCGGCCGGTGCCGATGAAATCGACTGCGGCCTGCTGGGCATGGCCAGAAGCGCCGGCAACTGCTCCACGGAGCTGGCGGCGGCCACGCTGAAAAAGCTGGGCTACCTGGAGCAGGTGGACCTTTATAAGCTGCTGGACTATCTGGATGACGAGCTGATTCCCGCCATGGATGCCTACCACTACCATGTGGCGGTGAACCCCACGGACCTGGTTCTGGGCCTGTCCGGCTGCCATTCCAACTACCTGGGGATGTTCCGCAAGGTTGCCCAGGAGACCGGCGTTCCCCTGCGCAAGCTGATTGTAGAGGTTTCCGCCATTGACCGGAAGAACCCCTCCGAGGAGCTGCTGCGCCAGGTGGCCGCAAAGCTTTAACCACGCTTCCCGGATCATGAAACTGTGATCTCTCTTTAACAGATCCAGGGCCCCCTTTGGCGCACAGCCGGAGGGGGCTTTGGGCCGTAAAAATGCCTTGCATCCCACTTGCGGCTGTGGTAGAGTAAAAGAAAAACGGAAACACGGAGGAAACAGGTATGGCAGAGCGGCTTTTTACCCAGGCGGGCAGGGACCTGACGGGGATTCCCTGGCCCCAGTATCCACGGCCCAGTCTGCGGCGGGATTCCTTTTTGAATCTGAACGGCGAATGGGCATTGGCCGTGGGGGAACAGGGCGGCTTTGATCGGTCCATCCGGGTGCCTTTTCCGCCGGAAGCGCTGCTCTCCGGGGTGGGAGAGGTGTTTCCGGAGGGAACGGTGCTGCGCTATCGCAGAAGCGTCTCCTGCCCGCCGGAGTTTGCGGGGAAGCGGGTGCTGCTGCATTTTGGAGCGGTGGACCAGGTGGCCCGGGTGTATCTCAATGGCAGTCTCCTGGGGGAGCACACGGGTGGCTACCATGGCTTTTCCTTTGACGTGACCGAATATCTGCAAGCGGAAAACACCCTGCTGGTGGAGACGGAGGACCATCTGGAGGACCGGGTGATGCCCTACGGCAAGCAGAAGAGAAACCGGGGCGGCATGTGGTATACGCCGGTTTCCGGCATCTGGCAGACGGTGTGGATGGAGGCGGTGCCGGAGGACTACATCCGGGAGCTCCACTTTTCCACGGGGGACGGCACGGTCACCATGGAGCTGGTGGGGCCCAGCCGTGGCATTCTGCGGGTGCGGACCCCGGAGGGACCGCTGGAAACGGAATTCCGGGGCGGAAGGGTGACGCTTCCGGTGCCCAAGCCCCGGTTCTGGTCCCCGGAGGACCCGTATCTCTACCGGGTGGAGATTGAAACGGCCCAGGACCGGGTGGAGAGCTATTTTGCCTTCCGGACGCTGGAAACAAAGGTGATTGGGGGCATCCCCAGGCTGTGCCTGAACGGGAAGCCCTACTTTTTCCACGGTGTGCTGGACCAGGGCTATTGGAGCGATGGGCTGTTTACACCGGCTGACCCTACGTGCTTTGATGCGGACATCCTGGCCATGAAGGAGCTGGGCTTTAACACCCTGCGCAAGCATATCAAGGTGGAGCCGGAGCTATACTACTACGCCTGTGACCGCCTGGGGGTGGTGGTGTTCCAGGACATGGTGAACAACGGACGCTACAGCTTCCTGCGAGATACGGCCCTGCCCACCCTGGGGATGAGACACTTTCCGGACAAGCTTCTTCACCGGGACCCGGAGACGCGGCAGCGCTTCCTGGAGGGAATGGAGCAGACGGTGCTGGCCCTGGACGGCCACCCTTCGGTCTGCTGCTGGACGATTTTCAACGAGGGCTGGGGCCAGTTCGACGGGGACAGCCAGTATTGCCGCCTGCGGGAGCTGGACAGCACCCGGTTTATCGATACCGCCTCCGGATGGTTCCATTGCGAAAAGAGCGATGTGGAGAGCGTCCATGTGTATTTTAAGCCGGTGCGGCTGAAAAAAAGCGAAAAGCCCCTGGTGCTTTCGGAATTCGGGGGCTATACCTATCGGGAAGCGGGACACGTCTTTAACCTTCAAAAGAGCTACGGCTACCGCACCTTTCAGGACCGGGGGGCGTACATGGACGCGCTGGAGGCGCTCTATCTCCGGGAAGTAGTACCCGCCCGGGAGCAGGGGCTCTGCGGCTGCATCTATACCCAGCTATCCGACGTGGAGGACGAAATCAACGGCCTTTACAGCTACGACCGGGCGGTCTGCAAGGTGGACCGGGAGCGGATGCGGGAAATCGGAGAAAAACTCAAATTCCGTTAAAAAACAGTTGACAAATGGAAAAAACCGTAGTATAATACCCAAGCTGTCAGCAAGACGGCTTGCCAAAAGAGATGCCTCTGTAGCTCAGTAGGTAGAGCAGCGGACTGAAAATCCGCGTGTCGTTGGTTCGATTCCGACCGGAGGCACCATTTCAGATGCGGGTGTAGCTCATCCGGTAGAGCGCCACCTTGCCAAGGTGGAGGTAGCGAGTTCGAGCCTCGTCACCCGCTCCAAAATAAATAGGAATGCCTTCGCAGCATTCCTATTTTCATATCCGGTGCCGTGGCCAAGTGGTAAGGCAAAGGTCTGCAAAACCTTCACTCCCCAGTTCAAATCTGGGCGGCACCTCCATCGTCGTCGCGGACTGCGCTAGTTCGCGACGACTTTTTTATGCTGCGCATCAAAAAGTCATCTCTCACCCGCTTCGTCGCTCCTCCTCTCAACATCGCGATCGCTGACGCTGGATCGCGATGTTGGATCTTGGTTTGTTTCTGCTCCGGCTCGTTCGTGGCATGCAGCCTTCCGGAACGCGAAAGCGTACGGGATCTTTTCTATGCGATCATGTTGTTATATTTCCACCCACAAAGGAGTACCCCCATGCGAATCATTGGAGTTGTACCGGGCGCGAAGCTGTTCGGCTCGGAGGATCTGTATGCGGATCAGTATCTGTTCGTCAACGGCTATCCCAAGCGCATCAGCGTCTGCGGCGGCACGCCCATCGGCATTCTGAGCAGCGACGGCTATGTGATCGAACGTGCGCTGGAGCTGTGCGATGCGTTCGTGTTCTGCGGCGGCGCGCGGTTTTATCCGTATCATTTTGAGGTCATGGACTATGCGGCGCGGTCCGGCAAGCCCGTGCTCGGCATCTGCCTCGGGATGCAGATGATGAACACCTATTTTCTCGTCGCCGAGGAAGCGGAGCGCCGCGGCTGGACTGGCCCGCTGCTCGGCCTGTTCGAGCAGATGAAAAAGGAGCGCTATATGTTCACCGAACCCGTGGACGGACACTGGAACGGTCATATCACGCGCGATTCAGTCGACAGCTTCAAGCATCCCATCCGCGTCGAGTCCGGCAGCCGCATCGAACACCTGCTCGGCGGGCCGGAGATCCTCGGCGCGTCCATGCACAATTACCGCATCACCCACCCGGCCGCGGCCCTGCGCGTCACCGGCCGCACGGCAGACGGGACGATCGAGGCGCTCGAATACGGCGATCAGATGCTCGGCGTCCAGTTCCACCCCGAAGCCGACGCCACCAGCGACGCCCTCTTCCAAATGATCTGCCGCTGAAAAAGGCTCCCCTCCCAGGGGCCGATTCCCC
>OIZI01000263.1_pt1 | contig 27752 bp, 46 predicted proteins | sample 1588441 | NCBI WGS metagenome assembly OIZI01 (sample SAMN03283284) | human gut metagenome | biome: human-associated habitat; material: feces | host: Homo sapiens | place: Peru | collected 2012 | reverse complement strand
AATCGTGTATACCCCAAAAGGGTATCGAGGGTTCAAATCCCTCCTTCTCCGCCAAGAAAAAGTCCCCTTTTACCACTAAAAGCCGGTAAAAGGGGAACTTTTTTATATATTGTGCAAAATGACTGCCACCTGAAATCTACGCTACCTTTTTTTAAATCTAGGATTCCGAATCGTGTATGCCTTGCCAAAATTTTCCGAACTTTTAAAGGAGAAATGAAAAATGGCTGGAAAAACTAGAATAACCTCAGCAAGCAAGAAAGCAGGAACGCCAAAAGAGAAAAAGAAAATGCTGTCTTACAAAGAAAAGTTGGGGCTTGGCTATCCCGATAATCCCGACAATACAAATGAACTTTGTTGGGGATGGTTCCTTGTAGATCAAATGGCTAAGTCCAATTCTAAGGCAACAATAGACTCTTACTTTCGCTTCTATAAGAAATATATTGCTTGGATTATGGACGTTTTTAAGTTGGACAAACGAGAAGCTGAGGAAACTCCTGTTGAGCTGCTAAGTAGTGATACCACGCAATTCAGCTTTATCATTTATTTGAAGACTCATGGAGCAAAGAGCCAACAGACAGTAAATCATTATTTGCGCTCTATGCGGGTTTGGGGTAACTGGTGTGAGGAAAAAGGTTATATAAAGGGCTTTAAGTGTCCTATAAAGGAAGTTGAGCCACCCATTAAGGAAACATATACTGAAAAGGAAAAAGCTGCCCTAACAAGGAAACCCCCTATTGAGGAATTCGGTGATTATAGAGCATACTGTATTATTATGCTTATCCTTGGCACAGGGGCAAGAAGCAACACTATTTTAAATATAAGAATTAGTGATGTTGATTTAAAAGAAGGATATATTAGCTTCAATACGACTAAAGCCCATAAGGTAATTAGATTAGGGCTAGAAGCTAAGGTATTAGCTTCGTTGCGGGAATGGATTCAATATTGGCGCATAGATAAAGGTGCTTCCCCCAATGATTTCTTATTCTGTAATGAATATGGCGAACAAATGGCCAGAAGCACACTCGATAAAGCTATTCGAGAGTATAACCATAAACACGGAGTTGAGAAAACCAGTATTCACCTATTGCGGCATACCTTTGCTAAAGACTGGATAACAAGCGGTGGTGATATTATTACACTGGCTCAAGTTCTTACGCATAGTGAATTAGATATGGTGAAGCGATACGCCAACCTCTATAACACTGATGTTAAGTCGGCAATTATGGAGCATAGCAGCATAGCCCAAATGAAAACCAAAAGCGGAAAAACTATCAAGAATAAATAAGAAAAGCCCCTAACCTAATTTAAAGGTTAGGGGTTATTTTCATTTCTTTCTCTTTTGGAATTGCGGCCTCTCCTTTGCTCTGGCATAGCCACAACAAAAGCTGTAGCTAAGTCCAGTAGCCACGAAAATCAAAAAGCGATAGAAGACAAGCCCGACTACAAAAAATTGCTTACAAGGCACGCACAAGCCTTAGCGGCCATATTTTTTGTTAAGAATCTCTTTCCAAGTTTCTCTCTTAGCAGATTGATTAATAAGCTGAGGGAAGAACTTAATTACGAAATCTCTGCGTAGGCTAACAAAGGGATAGTTACTACATTCAACAACCTTAGTAAAGGTTTTGCCGGTTGCCTTATCCTTGCGCTCTACTGTGTAGGAAGTAGTATTAACTTCCTCTAAGAGCCAATCAGTTTCATTGTTCGCTTCACAGTAGTTCATAATGAACTCCATGCAAATGTCGTTAGTTTTCTTAGGGATAAACTCAGCATCAATCCGGAATCTAGTTTCAACAGTCTCGTCATTTACTTTCTTACTTTTGGTAATCCATTGCTCAGACATAATTAAATTTCCACCTTTCTTTATTCTTATAGGGTGCTATTGCTATTATAGTTCCATATTGGTGAATGTCAATAGATTTTACTGGAAAATGCGAAAAATTTTTGGTATAATATATAATGAGTAGGGAAATAATCTTTTTAAAAAAATTTTTTAAAGCCAAGGGCAAAGTGAGAAAAAGAAAAACCCTTAGTTTTTATATTACTATGAAGCGATAGAGCTTACACCAAATTTTTCATTTTTTCTCCTTTCTTTTGGTTATGCGGGGCAGCAATGCCCCGTATTTAATTAAGTCCAAAAAAGTCAGGACAAAAATGGAAAAGGCATAAGGGGTAAAATTCAAATAACTATGAAAGAAAAAATATTGCGAGATAAGAAGATTGATTTAAGGCTTACTGCCCAAGAGAAAGAATAGATTAGGGCAGCAGCCGCCGCAAGAGACATGAGCGCAAGTGAATTTATTAGGTTTGCTTGTGAAAGATTAATAAATCAAAAGGAGAAATAAGAAATGGCAAAAGAGCAAAAAGTTTATACAAAGTGGTTAGCTACTAAATTAGTTAAAGCTGGTAATCCAGTAGTAAGAGTAGAATAGAACATAGACAAGCCTGAATTTAATGTTTGGGTTTTTGCGGTTACTCCTAAATTTTAGGTAGATTTTGTAAATATGGCTAATAGCCCAAGAATTTAAGGAGTGATGACAGATGGCTAATTTTAGACAAGCACCGGAATTAAAATTTACTGGTAAGAAACCTGAGGGATAGTATTATGTTGTCCCGCAAAATTTAGCAGATATTATTTTTAATAAACTGGGTAATAGTTCGGCTCAATTAAGAATTATGATTGTTTTAATTGGAACTAAAGAAGGATTTAAAATAAGTGAGAAATGGATTCTAGAAAGAACAGGACTATTACACGCCTCTTATATTAAGGCTAGGCAAGAATTAGTAAAAAAAGGTTGGCTTTCTCATAGTGAAAAAGAAGGAATTACAGTTAATTTTAATACTATTTTGGATGAAAAAAATAGGGGTAATACGGTATTACCTCAATGTAGTAATATGGTATTACCTCAATGTAGTAATATGGTATTACCTATAACAAATAAGAACAAAATAAAAACAACTAATTACGCTTCCACTCCCAATAAATTGGGAGGTGTAAGCGACAGGGGAAACCCAGAAGCAGAGGAAATAGGGACAATAAATAATCCAATAGAGATAGATAAAAGTTGGTTAGCAGAAAGAAGCAACTACTTAATAAAATTAAATAATGGATTATTTAAATATGATAATAAAATCTATAAAGCAAAGGGGTAAATACAATGTATATAACAGATAATGTAAGATTATAGAACTATTTAGAAGAAAATGGCATTTATCCCTTGCGGGAATAGGGTAAAACCGCATATTATAAGAAAAATAAATAGCTATATAATTATTTAGATAGCTATTATATAAGAAATATCTTAATAAAGAATAAATTATAAGGGGAATGTTTTACTGCACTCCCCTATTCTTTTTCCTTTTGGAAAAAAATTAGGAGGAAAATAAAATGAGTGAGCAATCAAAAACAATATTACTGGAAGAGCTAGAATAGTGGTTATCCGTAGAAAATCACAAAAACCAGGAATATATACGTAATATTGAAAAACAATAGGAAATCGCAAAGGAAGTGGCAAATAATGAATAGTAAATAGTTCGGCAAACAAGGAGAACAATTATTCCAATAGATAATGGAAGAAAAAGGTTACAAAGTATAGGATGTTAGCGCAAACCCCTAGTATTGGGATAAAGATATTGATTTTATTGTTACTTCTTCTACTTCTGGCCTTGAGCGCACATTTGAAATCAAGTGGGACAATCGTATATGTAAAACCAACAACCTTTATTTAGAACTAACTAACATACATAGTAAAGGTGGAAAAGGTTGGTTTAACTTTTGTTAGGCTGATTATTTAGCTTATGGAGATAGTTAGAATGGCTGCTTCTATGTTGTTTCTCTATTGGAATTGCGGGAACGTGCGGCTAAAGCCGCTTATAGAAGGGCAAGTTGTGGATAGGATAGCACAGGGATGCTTGTAAGCCTGAATGATATTTCAGATATAACAAAAAAACTTTTTTGACTTTACAAAAAATTTTTGGTAAAATTAGCTTGTAAGTTCCCCAAAACAAAAAATATTTACCAGGAAAAAAGGTTTAATATTCTATTTATTAATATCTAATATAGTATGCTATAACAATTATTAATTATACTATATTAGATATTATTATTTTATAAGCGGCCTTGGCCGCACATTCCCCCACAAGACATCTATTTTCTCTTTTATCTCTCTTGGACAAAGTTATATAAATAAATATAAACATAAAGCAAATAATATAAGGAGGTGCTTACAAAATGGAAAATAAACTCTCAGATAAACAATAGTTTTTTATAGAAGAATACTTAGCAAATGGATACAATATCGCAGAAGCTTATAGAAAAACTTACAATACAGATAGAGCTAGTAACGCATATAGAATTTTTAATTTGCCCGCCGTCCAAGAGGAAGTAGCAAAAAGACTTAAAGAAAAGCACGAAACTTTAAATATTACTGCTGATAGAGTTATGGAAGAATTAGCTACAATTGCGTTTGCCGCAAAGGGAGATAAAGACTATAATGCAAATGCTAAATTAAAAGCTCTGGATTTGCTACAAAAGCAATTAGGATTACAAACACAAAAGATTCAAGCAGACGTGAATACAGATATCAACATTATTATTGAATAAATGGAGGTTATTATATGTTGGAAAACAAAGAAATCTGGAAAGATTGTAAAGGGTATGAAGGAAAATATCAAGTAAGCAATTACGGAAGGATATGGAGTATCGGAAGTTAGAGATACTTAAAACCTTGGATTATGTCAAGCGGATATAAGCAAGTAGCACTCATGTGCAAAAACGGCAAGAGAAAGAATGAATTAATACATAGGTTAGTGGCTCTTGCCTTTATTGATAACCCTACTGGATTACCATAGGTTAATCATATTGATGAAAATAAAGAAAATAATTGCGTTGAGAATTTAGAATGGTGTGCGGCTAAATACAATAGCAATTATGGCACTCACATGGAAAGAGTATCAAAACCGCAAATGAAAAAAGTTTATTGTGTTGAGTTAGATAAAACTTATGAAAGTGCTAAGTATGCTGCAGAGGAGCTAGGATTACGTAGAGAAAACATAGGGGCATGTTGTAGGGGAGTAACCAAGACTTGTGGCAAATATCACTGGAGGTATGTGTGATGCCACAAATTAACTTGAAACTAAGTAAAAATATTTTCGTGCCGAAAATGTTACCGTATATAACAGATTACTCGCATCGATGGGAATTTTATTGCGGTTCAGCAGGAAGTGGCAAGAGCTACAGTATTGCTCAGAAAATAATTATTAGATGTTGTAAAGAGCCGATTAGGGTTTTAGTGTGTCGTAGGTATGCTACAACCCTACGTAATTCCTGTTTTGCACTTTTTAAAGAGGTTTTAGCCAAATGGCAGCTAACACAATATGTGAATATCAGAGAGACTAATATGAGCATAACTTTTAGCAACGGCAGTCAAATTATTATGGTAGGGCTTGATACAGAAGAAAAGCTGTTATCACTTAACAATATCTCTACCATTTGGATTGAAGAAGCTTATGAAGTTGAGAAGCCAAAAGTAGAGTAGTTAGATTTGCGTATGCGTGGTGCGGCACTCAATCAGCAACTTCTCCTCTCCTGGAATCCTATTAGCAAGCAATCCTGGTTGTATAACTTCACAATGGAAGAGCCACCAGAAAACTCAATATTTATTCATTCAACATACAAGGACAATCCATTCTTAAATGCTGAATATGTTGCCGCACTCGATGAAATGGAAACACGTAATCCAGCTAAATACAGAGTGTATGGACGTGGCGAGTGGGGTGTTGATTCAGAGGGGCTTGTCATTACAAATTGGCGCAAAGAAGAATTTAACGCTATGGAGCTTGCCGCCGCAGGTTTAGAACATAGAGCAGGAATAGATTTAGGTTGGGTAGATAAAACCGCAATTATAGATACTTTATATGATAGAGAAAATAAAACTATTTATGTGTTTAATGAGTTTTACAAGAGCGGATGCTAGTTATCAGACATTGTTTCTGCTATTGGAAATATGAATTTAAGAAAAACAAAAATATTTGTTGATAGTGCGGAGCCACGCAGTATTTAGTTTTTCAAGCAAGAAGGAATTAATGCGGTTGGCTGCTCTAAGGGCAAGGATAGCGTTAAAGCGGGATTAATGTTTTTACAGGATGCTTTAATTATTGTTCATCCTTCGTGTCAAAATTTTATAATGGAATTAGAAAACTTTTCATATAAAAAGAGCAAGATAACGGGTGAATGGACAGAAGACACAACGCATGAATGGAGCCATGCCATAGATGCTTGCCGTTATGCTTATTCCGATATATATACAAATAAAAAGCTTAAAACACTTAGTAAGAGCAGTTTTAGCTTATAAGGAGGATGAAATTTAATGTTTTATACAAATCATGAAGCAGAGATAACTACTGATTTGCTTCATAAGATGATTGATAAATTTACACTAAATAATTTGCCGCAAATGATTAAGTATAAAAATTACTATGATGGCTTACAAGCTATTCTAAATAAATGCTATGCGGACGCAAGCAAGCCTTGTAATCGTTCTGTTATTAACTATTGTAAAAATATCGCAGATAGCTATACTGGTTATCTTGCTACTCCTGGCTGTATATCCTATAAAAGCAATGAAGATATTGACGAAATTATGAATATCCTACGCTATAATGACTATTAGGCAGAGGATGCCGATTTACTACAAAATGCTTTAATTTACGGTTGTTCAGCTGAGCTTATGTATTTTGATTCTTTGGGGCAAACCCGCTTTAAGTTAATCAATCCTACTACTTGTTTCGGTATCTATGATGATTGCTTGAGTGGGGATTTACTATATTTTGTTCGGTTCTATGAGGTTAGTCAATGGGATAATAGCGATTTAATGAATGTTGATGTTTATAGCGATAGCACGATTAAACATTACCGCAGTCATGGATTAAATGGTAATTTAGAATTTGTGAGTGAAGAGCCGCATTATTTTGGACAAGTCCCCGCAAATATAATGGTAATGCCAGATGAAAAAAGTATTTTTGACTGTATTCTATCCCTTCAAGATAGCGTTAATGAGCTTGTAAGTTCTGAGATTGACGATTATAGTGCTTTCTGTGATGCGTATTTAGCTCTTATAGGAGTAGATGCGGAAGCGGAAGATATAGCAGCTATGAAGGCTAATCGTGTGTTGATTTTACCTGAGAATGCGCAAGTGTCTTGGATAACCAAAAATGCTAACGACGCACAAGTTGAGAATATTCTAAAGAGATTACACGAAAGTATTTATAGAGTGGCGCAATGCCCCGATTTTTCAAGTGAATCTTTTGTTTCTGGTGTTTCTTCTGGAATTGCTATTCAGTATCGCTTAACCGGCATGGAAACTAAAGCGGGCAATATTGAGGCTATTATGAAGAAAGCTTTATAGCGTAGAATTGAAATTATTTGCTCAATTGCTTCTTTGAAATTGGGCGAAGAGGTTTTCAGGGACATTGAAATTAGCTTCAAGCGCAACATTCCTGCAGATACCGCAACTACTATTCAAATGATAAATTCCCTAAAGGGCACTGTATCAGATGCTACTCTATTGGGGCAATTAGAATTTGTCACAGACGTAAATGCTGAATTGGAAGCAGTCCAAAAGCAGAAACAAGAGAATATGAGCTTATATTCTTTTGGTGGTGATACTAATAATGAATAATTACTGGCAAGAACGCTTTGTAAAAACGCAATAGGAGCTAACTACAAAATCAATTAAAGAAACGCAAAAGCAAGTATAGAAATATTGCTTACAATGTTATAAAAATTTGTTGGGGCAGTTTGAAGCAACTTATAATGCGGCAATTTTATAGATGAACGAGGGAAAACAAATAACTCCCGCACACCTTTATAACTTAGATAAATATTGGAAATTACAAGCTCAATTAAAGAAAGAACTGGAAGACTTAGGTTATAAATAGATTGCGTTATTAGAGCAACGTTTCAATATACTATATACTGCCGTTTGGCTTAGTTTTGATTTGCCTGAATCCACTGATTCTTGGGCACTCCTGGATAAAAGTGCTATTACGCAAGTGATTAATAGTATCTGGTGTGCTGATGGAAAAACGTGGAGTTAGAGAATATGGGACAATACCGATAAATTATAGCAAGCCTTAAATGACGGCCTAATTAGTTGCGTGGTTAATGGTTCTAATCCGGATGACTTGCGGAAATAGCTAATGAAAGAGTTTAACACAAGCTATGAGCGGGCTTCCACGCTGGTTAATACCGAAATGGCACATATCCAGACGGAGGCCGCAAAAAACAGGTATAGAGCTGCTGGATGCCGTGAGGTAGAAGTTTATGGAGAGGAAGACAGTGGCCGGTGTGACATTTGCGGCAAGCTTCATGGCCAGCACTTCCCTATTGCGGGGGCAATGCCCATTCCCGCACATCCTAATTGCCGTTGCTGTCTGCTTCCAGTAGTTGAAGATAAAACAGATTTGACTTATCAGGAAAAAAATGGTAAGATTGAAACAACTGGCCGAACTTTGCCGATTGGTTTATAGTTTTTTGCGAAAAAGTCCTCAGATTATAAGACTATACAACTAACGCCAAAGGAATACGCACACGTTATGAGTGAAATCGCAACTTGGGCAACTGAATAGCAATTAAATTAGAAAGTTTTTAATAAGAGTATTGGAAAATACGCCTATACTGTTGAAAATAATGGATTTGGAAATTTCAGAATAATCAATAGGAGGAAAATCAAATGACTATAACAGCCTATGTTGAGAGAGAAGTTAAACGTAATGAATTGAGCCAAGAACTTGTTACCGAATTAAAGAAAACTTCTGATGATATTGAATTTATCGGAGGCGTATTGTTAAATGTTGAAAATGACGAAGACAAGAAAGCTTTGTTAGACTATATAAGGGCAGGCATAGATGTTGATTTTTCCCAAATAATATTAACTTCCCTATGGCTTTATCAACAAAGAGAAGAAAATATACAAGATAATTAAAAATAGTTTGAAATTTAAGTCTCTGCTTTCATTATCAAGTGAAAGCAGGACTTTTTATTTGCCTTTTGGTAGGGGCAAGGCGTAAAAGAAGCAACTAAATAAAATTAACAGGAAGGTTAGATATTATGATAAAAGATTTAGAAAATGAAATCTGGAAAGATTGTAAAGGCTATGAAGGCCTTTATCAAGTTAGCAATTTAGGTAGAATTAAATCATTAGAACGAGTAAGAACAAACCATACAGGCGGTATATGGATTTAGCCAGAACGCATTTTAAAAGGAAAACTAACAGGAGACAAATATGTAGTTGTTCATTTTAGAACGCCAAAAGGAAAAGACAAAATAGAACGTGTCCATAGACTTGTGGCTATTGCGTTTATTGATAACCCTGAGCACAAAACCGAAGTGAATCATATTAATTCAATCCGTAATGACAATAGAGTTGAAAATTTAGAGTGGGCAACAAGAGAGGAAAATATAGCTCATAGTGTTAAATCGCACCATAGAAGTAGTAAAAAAATTCTTTGTATCACTACTGGTGAAATATTCTATACGTCTTGTGAAGCCGCATAGAAAAATGGTGGAGCTGCTGGGAATATACGCAAGGCCGCAAGAGAATACGATAATGGAAAAATTAGAAAAGTCTTTGGTTATTCTTATTGTTATATTGATAATGAAAATTACTATCTAAATATGAAAAATAATAATCTAGGAGGATTACAAAATGGAAGAGACTAATACCAATACTACAGAGCAGGAAGGCTTAGAAACAGAAAAGCCTGAAAATGAATAGGTTCGTAGTTTTAGCGAACAAGAAGTTTTAGCTCTCGTTTAGAGAGAAACAGAAAAGGCTTTAAAAACCCAATAGAAGAAATACGAAAAGCAGTTGAGCTTATCAAAGCTTGACGGAGAAGAGAGAGTAAAGGCTGAAAAAGATAGTCAAATTGCGGAACTAAAAGAGCAGTTAGCACAGTTTCAAATTGAGCGCAATAAATCTGAATTGAAATCAGTTCTTTCCTCAAGGGGTTTATCTGCTGAGTTTGCTGATATTGTTTCTATTGGTGATGATATTGAAGCCGCACAAGCTAATATTGATAAGCTTGATAAATTATTTAAAGCCGCTGTAAAGGCAGAAGTAGAAAAGCGTTTGGCGGGTGCTTCTGCTCCAAAAGCTGGTAGAACTTATGATGAAGAAATTACTAAAGAATCTGCTAAGAAAATGAGTTTAGCAGAAATGAACACGCTTGCGGCAAAGAATCCTGAATTGTTTAGCAAGCTATTCAATTAATTTTTATATAATAAAGGAGATTTGTGATGGAAAACACAAAGAATATGGAAATATTCAAAGATATTAAAGGTTATCCGGGTTATTAGATTAGCAACTTAGGTAGGATTTGGAGTTGCAAACAAAGAGGAAGATATATGAAACCTTCCTCTAATAATAAAGGATATATATAGATTAACTTGATTGCGGCTAATGGAAAACGCAAGAAAGAGTTGATTCATAGATTAGTAGCACTACACTTTATTGATAACCCTGATAATAAACCTGAGGTTAATCATATCAACCATATTAGAGATGATAATAGAGTTGAAAATTTAGAATGGGTTACTCATGGAGAAAACAATACCTTAGGTAGAAAACGATCATATAAACATTCTCAACAATGGTTTGAGAAAAAGCATTAATTAATTTATTTGGAGGAAAATTATATGGCAACGAATACAGTTTATCCTAACAAGGTTATTGAGGCAAAGGCTAAGGATTTGCTTACTACCTCTGTAAATACAAGAAATCTGATGAGTGTTGATAGCTCTTTAGCTCAGTCTGAGGGTATGACTAAGACTATCAATGTATATACCTATACTGGTAAAGTTGAAAAGCTGGCTGATGGTGCTAAGAATACCAATAGAGGCTCTATTGCCTATGTCGGCACTGATTATACCGTGTAGAGAGCACAACAGGTGTTTGATTATCTGGATTCTGATTTTATGAAGGATAACACCGTTATTGATAATATGTTAAAGGGTGCTAATCAGGTTATGGTTAATCAAATGACAGCTGATTTTATCACCGAGGCCAAGAAAGCTACATTAAAAATGGAATTTGCTAAGGGCAGCACAATCTCTTATGACGTGATTGTTGATGCTATTTCCAAGTTAAATATTGAGGATGAAAGCGGAATCTTTGTAGTTATTCCTTACTCTTGGAAAGCGGATCTTCGTAAAGATGGAGATTATAAGAGTGCCCGCATGGGTGAAGTGATTTATAGCGGTTAGGTTGCCACTATTTGCGGCATTCCTGTGATTGCTTCTAAGGCTCTAACTACTGAGGCTTTTGTTATGACAAAGGAAGCCATTAAGCTATTTATGAAAAATGACATTGAAGTTGAGCAGGATAGAGACATTGAAGCTAAGAAGAACACCGTTGCTCTTACTACTTACTATATTGTCGCTCTTGTCGATAATACTAAAATTTGTAAGATTCAGGCTTCCGCAACCTAATTTGATGGGAAGGTATTCCTTCCCTTCTAAGTTAAGGAGGACGGCACATGATTGATGAATTAAAGATTTTGTTAGGTGGTTCCGCAAACAATTATTCAGATACTTTACTTAACTTGGCGTTTAAGCTATCCTTAGCAGAAGTTGAGGCCTATACTAAACGTCCAGCAGATGATGAACTAGAATTAATTGCTTTGCGGATTGCTGTGATAAAATTAAAAACACTTGACGCAGAAGGATTAATTTCCCAATCATTCAGTGGGGTTAGTGAGAGTTACCTAAATGGCTATCCCGAAGATATTCTTATGCTTCTCCGCAGTAAGAGAAAAATTAAAATGCTCTAAGGGGGTTGCCGCATGATTAACTCTGATATGCGTCCATATACTTTCTTTACTTTTGGATAGAAAACGGCATATGGAACACAATCTCTAAGTGAAGTCCCGCAAGGGAAAGTAATGCTATCTGTGTATATAACTTCATAGCAAATTCAAGATAATATTAACTATACAGAAGCTAATTATATTGCTCTAACACATGATAATGACATAAATGATAGTTATGTCATTCAAATTGATGATAATAAGAAAACAAAAGTGCTTTATATATAGCCAAAAGGCAGATATAAGCAGGTGTTTCTAAAAAATTATGATTGAAATGATTGGGGCAGACAATATAATTAAGCAACTAACTGATATAGCTAATAATGAGAATATAACATAGGCAATAAATAATTCTTGTCTTTTGGTTGAACGTTCTGCTAAGTAGAAAGCTCCAAAAGGAAATGGAGAACTTAGGAGAAGTATAACAAGTCGTGTCGAAAGTAGTAATGAGAGCGAAATATAGGGGATTATATACACTCCCCTATTCTATGCTCCTTATGTAGAGTATGGCACTGGACTGTTTGCCGAAAATGGCAATGGTAGAAAAGACGTTCCTTGGAGCTATAAAGACGCTAAGGGAGAATGGCATAGCACAAGTGGGCAACACCCTTCCCCTTATTTGCGTCCCGCATTAGAAGAGAATCGCAAAGAGATTGTAGAACAGATAAAGGAGGCACTTATAAATAATGATTGATTTACATAAAGAAATGGTTAGCGCATTATCTACTGTGCTTCCTACTCATTATGAATTAGCACTAACCGCAAATACTAAAACTCCTTGTATTAGTTACATGGAGATTAGCAATGTTACTTCTGCTTTTGGAGATACATAGGAGTATGCCCGCATTCAATACCAAATTAAGGTATGGGCGCACGATATAGAACAGATTCAAAAATATGCGTTAATGGTTGATGTAGTTATGCGCACTCTTGGATTCCATAGAGCTGGTAGCACAGAATTATATGACACCAATAGCACAATGATTCAAAAAGTTTTTACTTTTGAGGCTTTGGCCAATGAAGTTTATAATAATGGAGGTTAATATTTATGATTTCTAAGGGTATTAAACTTTCTTATAAAAAGGACAGCGCTTATATTGAGCTTACTGATTTATAGGAAATTCCTGATTTAGGTGGCACTGTTGAAAGTGTTGAAACCACCACTTTAGCGGACGCTGCTCATGTATATGAGGATGGCTTAATTTCTTATGGTGATAGCATTGCCTTTAAGTTCCTATATGCGAAGGAGCAATTTACCACTTTAAACGGCCTGAGCGGGGCTTGTGAGTGGAAAGTTGAGCTGCCAGATTAGAGCACTTGCACCTTCACAGGCAAAGGCTCTGTGAAACTGGACAGCGTTGGAACTGGTGCTGCTTTAACTTATACTTTAAATATTAAACCCGCCTCACAAATGGTTTGGGCTTAATATAACCCTAATTAGGGAGTGTTGGGAGAGGGTTAATCTCTCCCCTCTCCCAACTAAAACAATAAAGGAGAGATTACATGTTATATACTGATTTTACTGTTGGTGAAAATAACTACCAACTACGTTTAAATACAAGAAATGTTGTTATGCTTGAAAAAATGTTAGGCAAGAATCCTCTTGCGATTTTTGGAAATGGCGATACTATTCCAACAGTTACAGAAATGGTAGCTGTTTTATATGCAAGTATGTAGTCATTAAACCACGGCATAACATTAGATAAGACATATGATATTTTTGACGCTTATTTAGCTGATGGACATAATACAACAGATTTCATTGCTGTTATTATCGAAATCTATAAAGTAAGTGGCTTAATTTCAATAGAGGAAGAAAGCGAAAAAAACTAAATGGGGGTGTAGATAAGGCACCCCCATTATTTTTAGAAATAATTAATGAATTGCTTCCAATCGCTTTAGATAACGGGATAGATGAATATACTTTTTATAATATGACATTAGGCGAAATCCGCAGAAAAATTGACAGCGTGCGCAGAGTTAAATAGCAGGAGCTAAAAATAAAAGCGCAATTTGATTATATACTTTCTGATACTATTGGCCGCAGTATATCAAGAATGTATGACGGAAAAATGCCCCCAATATATGAAGTATATCCTTCTCTGTTTAACGAAGAGGATTATAAAGAACAGAATGAGAAACGTAAAAATGAACTGTCTGAAATTAGATTTAGACAATTTGCCGCAAACTTTAATAAACGTTTTTTTGAGAAGGAGGCAAAAGAAAAACAATGAATGAAGAACTTAAGGTAACAATTAGTGCTGAAATTTCTAAATTAAAAAAAGGAATCAGTGAAGCCAAGAGGGGAATAGAAAATTTTAGTGATGAAGTCAAAAAGCAATCTAAAAATATAGATGGAACAATGCAAAAATTAGGTGACAGTATTGGCAGTGCTATAAAAAAAGGAGCAAAAGTTGCTGTTGCCGCTGTTGGAACTATAGTAACCGCAATAACCGGAATTACAACTGCCGCTGTAAAGTCATATGCCGACTATGAATAGCTAACAGGTAGCGTTAAAAAGCTGTTTGGCGAAAGTGCGGACACAGTAATGAAATTTGCTCAAGATGCCTATAAAAATGCGGGAATCTCTGCTAATAGTTATATGGAGCAAATAACTTCCTTTAGTGCGAGTTTGATTTCTTCATTAGATGGTGATACAGCTAAGGCGGCCTAGATAGGCAACACAGCTATTAATGATATGGCCGATAATGCTAACACTTTTGGAACCAGTATAGAAGATATATAGAATGCCTATTAGGGATTTGCGAAACAAAATTATACAATGCTTGATAATCTAAAATTAGGTTATGGCGGCACAAAGGAAGAAATGGAGCGGTTAATTGAAACCGCAAATAAAGTGCGAGAATCACAGGGTATATCCGCAAAATTAACAATTGAAAAATACTCAGACGTAATTCTTGCTATCCACACTGTCCAAGAGGAAATGAACATTTATGGAACAACTGCCAAAGAAGCAGAAAGCACTATTAGTGGTTCTATTCAAATGACAAAAGCCTCTTGGGAAAATTTAATGGTTGGCCTTGCGGATAGCAATGCTAACGTGCCTGAGCTTGTAAAAAATGTTATGTCTTCTGCTACACAAGTCCTTAAAAATATTATTCCAATAGCTAAAGAAGTTCTAAAGAATATTCCTGTAGCGATTAGTGAAATTAGTCCAGAAGCAGGAGAAGCAATGTAGTATTTAATTGATTTTGCGGCTTAGGCTTGGCCTAAACTAAAGCAAGCTGTTTCAGATGCCTTTAGCGTTATTAGTGGGACTTTCAATTTTATTTCAGAGCATAAAACTTTGCTTGCTGCTATTGCCGCAGTCTTAGGAACTATTGTTACTGCTATTGGTTTATACAATACTGTATAGGGTATTAAGAACGCTTTGGATTTAGCAAGCACCGCAACTTTAGCGCAAGTAAATACAGCCCTTGCGGCTCACGCTGTTGCTATGGCTTCTGCCTTAGCTCCCTATATAGCAGTTGTTGCGGCTATTGCTGCTGTAATTGCTATTATTGTTCTTTGCGTTAAGCATTGGGATGAAATTAAAGAAGCTTGCGGGAAAGCTTGGGATTTCATTAAAGAAAAGACTTCCGCTGCTGTTGAAGCTGTTAAAGACAAATTCAATGATATGAAGGAAGCCATAAGCAATAAAATAGATACTATTAAGCAAAGCGTTTCCGAAAAATTTACCGCAGTTAAAGAAACTATGGGGACAATTATGGAGGCCGCAAAAGATACAGTAAAAGAAAAACTAAGCAATATTAAAAAGGCTTATGATGAACACGGCGGAGGCCTTAAAGGGGCAGCTGCCGCTGTTATGGAAGGCGTTAAAGGATATTATTCAGCTGGTTATACATTTATTAACAAGCTTACAGATGGAAAATTAGGAGAAGTAGTTGATAAATTTAAAGCTAAAATGAACGGTGCTAAAGAAGCTGTAACTAATTCCTTAAACGCAATTAAGGATAAGTTTTCTTAGCTATTGAATAAAGCTAAATCTATTGTCTCTTCTGGATTAAATAAAATTAAATCTCTCTTTAAGTTCTCTTGGAGCTTGCCTAAGATAAAGCTTCCGCATTTCTCTATTTCAGGGAGATTTAGCTTCAGCCCACCCAGCACGCCACATTTTTCTGTCTCCTGGTATAAAAACGGCGGCGTGTTTAATTATCCTACCTTGTTCCCTTATGGTGGAAGAATAGGTGGATTAGGTGAAGATGGAGCAGAAGCAATAGTCCCATTAGAGAAAAATACAAAATGGCTTGATAGAATTGCTACAATGCTAACTGAGAAGCAAGGAAATAATCGCCCAATAATATTATAGGTTGATGGAAAGACTTTTGCGGAAATCAGTGTTGATAGTATTAATCAGCTAACAAGACAACGTGGAAGTTTGGCACTGAATTTAGTATAAGGAGGTTGGAACAGTGACTTATTTTAAGATAGATAACACAGATTTTTCAATGTATGTGAATGAACTAAAAATTAAAACAAATGCTAATTATGACATTCAGACAAATGCTCATGGAGATAGTGTAGTAGATTACATTAATAAAAAACGCATAATTGAAGTAGGTATTATTCCCCTACATAAGCAGAGTATGATTGCTCTCAAATAGGCAATAGATAAGTTTAGCGTTAATGTTTCGTTCCTAAATCCTTTAACCGGCACTATTGAAATCGGTGTATCATGTATTATTCCACAAGATGAAATAGAATATTATACAATTTGGGCCGATGATACCATGTTTAAAGCGTTTAAATTACAATTTATTGAGCTATAAGGGGGGAACCGCAATTGAGACTAGATGCTGATTAGATACTTTAGGACATAATATATTCAACTATCCGAACTATACAGGCACGCATAATTATTTACGAAGGCTCAACTATGATAACGTCCTATACCTGGAAAAATAATTTAAAAAGCTTTACTGTTGAAAGAGTTGGAGAAGGAAAATTCTTTGGTTTTGGAATTTGCCAAAAGATGAATGTTAAACTAATAGATTTAAGTAGAGATATAAATATAACGACAAAGAATACTATAAAAATTTGCTTTTATCTAAATAAACATAGATTATACCCATTTCCTGATTTTAAAGTAACAAAAGTGTATAGAGACGAAAATACAAATGAGCTGTCAATTACTGGTTATGATGCCCTATATTTTGGAACTGATTTCACAGTAGCAAATTTAGGGCTTACTACTCCCTATACAATTAAATAGGTTGCGGAGGCTTGCGCCACAACTCTTAATTGCTCTCTTGGCTTTTCAGGCCTTCCAGAAGCCGATACAGTATTTGAAACCGCATATGCGGACGGTGCTAATTTTGACGGCTCTGAGAACATTAGAGAGGTGCTAGACGATATAGCAGAAGCCACGCAAACCATTTATTATATTAATGAAAATAATTAGCTAACATTTAAAAGGTTAGACGTATCAGGTGAGCCAGTATTAACGATAGGAAAAGATTTTTACTATACTTTAAGCAGTTCAAATAACCGCAGATTAAAAAGAATATGCCATGTTACGGAATTAGGTAATAATGTCTCAGCTGAAACAGGCCTAACCGGCACAACACAATATGTTAGGGATAATGTTTTTTGGGAACTACGAGAAGATATTGACACATTACTTAATAATGCTATTGCCGCCGTTGGAAATTTAACTATCAACCAATTTGAATGTGAGTGGCGAGGAAACTATTTATTAGAAATTGGTGATAAGATAGCTTTAGAAACCAAAGATAATAACATAGTTACTTCATACCTATTAAATGATACAATTATCTATGATGGAAGCTTTAAGGAAAATACACAATGGCGGTTTGAAACAGATGAAACAGAAACTTCTTCAAATCCAACTACTATTGGTGATAAAATTAAATAGACTTTTGCGATTGTAGATAAGACTAATAAACGAGTTGAGATTGTGGCAAGCAATTAGGAAAACTTAAATTAGCAATTCGCCCAAATAAAAGTTCAAACTGATAGTATCACGCAAACAGTTAATGATACTTCTACAAAAGTCCAGGAGATACAAGATGAAAACGCAAACATAGTATCTTATGTGGAGCAAGTAGATTAGAAAGCCAGTAGTCAAATAACACCGTCTGATGTTTCAATAATGATTGAAAAAGAAATTACTAAAGTGGGGCAACCGCAAGGAGTTACAACAATTACCGGCTTTGTTTTTGATTAGGATGGATTGAATATTTCAAAAACTGGAAGCGATATTTCAACCAAAATAACAGAGGATGGAATGCGCATTAAGCTTGGCTCAGAGGACGTGTTAATTGCTAATAACTATGGTGTTGATGCTCTAAACCTCCATGCTACCACTTATCTTACTATTGGATTAAATAGCCGTTTTGAGGATTATTAGGATGGAACCCGCACAGGCTGTTTCTGGATTGGAGGAATAAAAGAATGAGCGTTTCAATTAAAGTTTATAGCTATATCCAACAGACAAAGCATAATGTAAATTATCTTCCCGCTAAGAAGTATATTTTAGGAGCTTATGTTGCTGCAGATGTATATGTAGTTTGGGATAATGGCGAATATGAGGATACTACAGATACTACTGGTAAAATATATATTGGAAGTCAAGGATATACCTTTCACGCTCCCGTTTGGAACCAGGAGAGAAAACAGAGCGGTTCTCAATACTTATATACTTCTGGAAAAATGTTCTATGGTAATAGCGTAAAAGACTATACGCTGTCCGCACAAACTATATATGCGTAGTATTCTAGAGCAGGAAATAAGAAAGTATATGGCCAAAAAATTCCAACCACCTATCTAAAAGATAGTTTTCGTGGCGCAGGCGGCGAAAATGCCCATCCAGGATATATTGAAGACGGCTATCCTTTGCGGTTCTATGCAGTTAATAAGCTTGGAGCAACAGACATTAAATGGCAATTTATAACGAGAAAAGGAACTGTAGTTAGAGAAGGGACATTTCCAGACGAAGTAGATAGCAAGGGTATTACTCCTCCTTCTGGCTCTTTTTCTTTTACTCCAACAGAAGAAGAGCTTAATATATTATATAACGATGGAATCTTAACTAAAGATAACTATTATCAATCTAATTGTATTTTTAAAGTAACTGGTGTTTATAATAAGAAAACTTATACAGGCTGCACATACTTCTATATAAAGGCTTCCGGCAAACATCCAACAATAGAAATAACTGTTAATGATACTAATAGTTAGACTTTGGCTTTAACTGGCAGTGCCGACAAGCTAATACGTTATTTAAGTAAGCCCCATATCACTACAACATGGACAGCATATAATAATGCTACAATTGCGGCAACCTCAATAAAATATAATGGAACACAAATAGTTCAAAATGTAAATGAACTCACAATTGAAAATTATCTTAGTAATTACATTACATTTAACGCAACAGATAGCCGTGGCTTGAAATCTTCCATTTCAAGAAATTTACCGACAATCTATTATGATAAGCCCACAATGACAGTTAAGGGAGAAATTAGCATTGACGGCACATTAAAAGTAACAATAAATGGTTAGGTGTGGCAAGGCAATTTTGGGGCAGTTGAGAACTCTTTTAAAGTTAAATACAGATATAAGAAATCGGGTGAAACTTGGAAAGATTGGGCTGAACTCTCCCCTACTACATTAAATGATTCTTATACCGCAACCGCAGAAATAGCATTAGGCGCAGATTTTAGTTATAGAATACCTTACGTTATTCAAGGTTATATCGAAGATAAGGCAATCAACTTTTATTCTCCTGAAATAACAGTTGCTTCTACTCCTATTTTTGATTGGAGTTATAAGGATTTTAATTTTAATGTGCCTATTTAGATTAAAGGTGGATATGTATAGGCCGTTGATGTATTATTTGACGATATCGCAGGAGAAGCAGATAACATAACGATAGATGGGTATTTTAGTTTATATGAATATATTGAAATATTCTATTCAGTAGTCAAGCAGCCCGGAAATGGTGCTGGACAAGCTTATAATAGCATTAAGATTGTAGCCCCAATAGTTTATGGTGTATTTATTGATTTATCGTCTTTTGGAACCAATGACGGCAAGAGTATTTTCTTTAATACCGCAAAATACCAGGTGGAGAACGGAAATACTTTATCTAAAGTATTTGAAAAAACTATTAAATTTAGCTCTGCCCCAATAGTATATGATGAAAGTAATATAGTAATTCATCGTATCCTTGGATATAGGAGGAATTAAGTTGAATTTATGGCCAATTATAATTGCGGCGGGGATACCTTCCGCAATTACAAGCTTTCTCTTCTGGCTCTTAAAGAAAGAACTAACAAAAGCAGAATCCAGAAGAGAAGAACAAGAACAATCAACCGAGAAATTAATAAGAATTATTATGAACGTTTCTCATTCTACTAATATTTTAGCAGAGGCAACCGCAAAAGCAGTATAGCGCATACCTGATGCTCATTGTAATGGTGACATGACAAGTGCCCTTGCGCAATCCTCTAAATATCAAAAAGAAGAGAAAGACTTTCTTATTGAGCAAAGCATTAAGCATGTATTTGATAAAGATTAATGGAGGTAAAGGATTTTATGAACGAAATTTGTAGTAAGTTAGCCAAATTAATTAATATTAAGAGCATTATTAGTTTAATGCTTACTTTTGTTTTCTGTTGGATGGCATTAGCTAGATTAGTTACGCCTGAGTTATTTATAACTGTCTTTGCTACTGTAATTGCGTTTTACTTTGGAACTCAGACAACAAAAGAAAACTTGACTAACAAAGAAAAGTGAATTTTGCAAACTTTTCTTGACATTTCGGCATTTTCATTATATACTGTTGGTGAAAAGGTAATCGTGTATGCCTTTTGAAATCTTGGATTTTTGACAATCTACATATTGTGGTTTAGATTTTAAGAAAAAGTTAAAAAGCACAAGTTATAGTGGTATGCGGAAATCGTGTATTCTTATCCACGATTGGAAATCGTGTATACCCCAAAAGGGTATCGAGGGTTCAAATCCCTCCTTCTCCGCCAAACCCAAAACCCCTAGAGTTTCTAAGGGTTTTGGGTTTTTCTTTGCTCTTCTTCTTCCCTTTTGGCATTCTCCAAAAGAGCTGGAAAAAGGAACTAATCGTGTATCTGGTTTTTCCGAATCTTCTAGTGGAAATCGTGTGTTGCAAATGATATACTATCTTTGGGGGTATCATTATGGCTAAAAAGAAAATCACAACACAGCGGAACAAGAACAGCGTAGAAAAAGAGTATGCGAGAAATCAACGCAACTTCGGCAAGGGCTTTCTTAAAGATGTAACTGTGGACTTTGCCTATAGTCAGTTTGCGGTGTATCAACTAACTAAGGGTAACAGCAAACAGACAATCGCTTTTTATGACAGATTTTATAAGAAGTATTGTAGCTTCATCAGAAATACCTTTAACAAAGAGCCAGACGAAACCCAACTTGACATTATGACTATGGATGGAATGCAACTTGCTTTTGTTGCTTCCTTGGGTGATGTGAACCAACAGACAATAAACTCTTATCTTAGAGGGTATCGAGCTTTTGGAAACTTCTGTGAGGAACAGGGTTATCTGAGCGGTTTCAAATGCCCGATTAAGGAAGTTGCTCCCCCTATTAAGCAAGTATACACAGACAGCGAGTTAAAGAAGCTCCTAGTAAAGCCAGAGATAAGCTATTTTGAGGGCTTTAGAAACTTCACGATAATCAATCTCTTACTTGCCACAGGCGTTAGAACCAATACTATTCTGAATCTGCGGATTAAGGATGTAGAGCTAGAAGAGGGCTACATTGACTTTAATACTACAAAAGCCCATAAGGTTGTTAGAGTTGGGCTAGAGCGGAAATGTAGAGCCGTCTTGATGGAGTATATCAGCTATTGGAGAACAGGCGGTGACATTGAACCGGATGACTACTTATTTTGCAATGTCTATGGAGAACAGCTAACCAGAAGCGGACTTTCTACGGCGATTGCACGATACAACCGGGAACACGGAGTAGAAAAGACAAGTATTCATTTGTTTAGACATACATTCGCTAAGAACTGGATTACAAGTGGCGGGGATATTATTTCTTTGGCTAGAGTGCTTACACATAGCGAGCTTGATATGGTTAAGCATTATTCTAATCTTTATGCTTATGATGTAAAAGCAGAGATACAAGAACACTCTGCACTTTCACAGCTTAGAACCAATAGTGGAGAAACGATAGGAACTAAGAAGAAAAAGTCTTTAGAATAAGAACTAGGAGCAAGGTTATATACCTTGCTCCTAGTTTATATTTAGAGATCAAGAATAGAATCAATAAAGGTTTTGTTCTTATCTTTCTTAGCATTAAGCTGAGGGAAGAAGCGGTCAATAAAAGCCTTACGAACCTTGGGAATGTCAATATCCATATAGGGAGTTCCGTTTAACTGATTTGTATACTCTTTTTGGTTATCAGGATTAGAAACGATGTTCTTAAACCACGCTTTATCCTCTTCATTTGCAACCTGACGCATATAAGCCAACATAAAAGGCTTCGTAACTTCCACCTTATTGGAGGGGGTATCCGTCAAGGGGTTAAGTGTTTTCTTTGCACTTGCCATAAGATAACCTACTTTCTATGTTCTATTGGCTTTCGCCTATTTATACTATAAGCCTTTATTGCTTCAAAGTCAACTCTAAATACTGTTGCATTAGGGTATACCCCAATGCAATAATGAAAATATGCCTAAAAATATGTCACATAAATAGCAATGTGGCTATTGACATATTTCAAAAAATATGATATTCTATTGACATAGAAAAGAGGTATAGAAAAGCTAAATAGAAAATGCTTATAGAGAATGAAAGGAAGTAATAGAAATGTTGCTAGGCTATATTCGTGTTTCAACAGTAGAACAGAATGAAGAGAGACAAACAAGAGCTTTACTTGAAAAAGGAGTAGAAAAAGAGAACTTATATATTGATAAGCAGAGTGGTAAAAACGCTGATAGAGAACAACTTAAAGCCTTACTTGCATTTTGCAGAAAGGGTGATGTAGTTGTTACCGAGAGCATTAGTCGGATTGCAAGAAACACTAAGGACTTGCTTACAATCATAGACCAGCTTACAACCAAGGGCGTTGACTTTGTAAGTCTGAAAGAATGTATTGATACAGCAACTCCCCAAGGAAAGTTTATGCTTACAGTCTTTGGAGCTATGGCAGAGCTTGAAAGGGAGAATATTCTAGAGAGACAGCGAGAGGGTATCGCAATCGCAAAGGAACAGGGCTTGTATCAAGGCCGCCAAAAGATGAAGATTGATAAGGAACACTTTGAAGCAGTCGTAAAAGAGTGGAGAGCTGATAAGATAACTGCGGTTGAAGCTATGAAGCGGTTAGATGTAAAGCCCAACACTTTCTATAGGAGAGTAAAAGAATGGGGGCTCTAATAGCCCCCACTTTTATTGCTCTTCCTCTGGGTATGAAAACAAATCGCCTATTGGAACATTTAGAACTTTTGATAATCCGTATAGCTCTATATCCGTAACTGTTCTTTGCTTATCTTCTATTCGAGATATAGACCCCCGGCAAATATAGATTGCGAGCGTTTCCAGCTTGTTAGATAATGCCTGTTGGCTCATTCCTTTTTCAATTCGTAATTCTCTAACTTTGTCGCCTACCATATTCATAACAGAGCCGTCAATTATTCTTGCCATAGTAAATCTCCTTTTGTCTTGACATAGGACACTCACTATGATAAAGTATTGACTAGAAAACCTTGTCCTATGACAGGACAAGGAAAAAAAGAAAGTAGATAATGGAGGATTGTTTATGTTCTGTTCCAAGTGTGGCAACCAAATGGCAGATGATAGTGTCTTTTGCCCCAAGTGTGGCAACAAGGTAGGAGAAGTCCCCACCTCTTCTGCTCCTGTTGAAGAAAAGGTGGTAATCAAGTCAAAGAAAGACTTTATCTACGAAAGATTTTGTCAATATATGACTGCTAATCCTGTGATAGTTGGTTTCAACCCTACTTTTGGAGAACTGGAAAATTATGAAGAGGGTGCTAATGGAATGGTCTACTGTGAACTGGTAGCAAGATCTCGAAATGCTTTGGGAAAGACAAAGCAGACCCGCTTCGGTGCTGTAATTGAAGGTGTTGAAGCAGATGGTAATGTCGTATTCAAGGGTGTGGGCCCACAGTTGGTCACCCCTCTTACTGGAACAAAAATGCTGAAAAAAGTATTAGGCTTCAGGAAGTAATAGGAGACATATAAATGTTCTGTAGCAAATGTGGAAAAGAAATCCAAGATAATGCTTCTTTTTGCCCTACTTGTGGAAGCAAAGTAGGCGAACAGTCTTCAAGTGTCTCTCAACCTGTAAAAGTGATGCTTGACCCAGCGGAAGCAATGCCAGAAAAAAAGGTAACTGACAGTAGCAAGACTTTTAAAGGACAGGGTGGCACTTTTGGCACTATACTTATGCTTCTATCTGTTATCTATGATATTGTCGCTATGTTTGCAATAGGCTTTGATGCGTTTATTCCTATTATAATCGGTTCTACCGTAGTCTTTGTTATTGGCTTTTTTCTTCGGATGTTTTCCATCTAAATACTATCGTAGCAGAAAATAAAAAACTGACTTCGTGGGAGAATTACCATACACAAAGAGCCTATAGGGCTTTGACTATTATTTCTCCCATAACCCAGCCCCACCCGCCACCAATATACAGGTTTTCTAAGGACGAAACTGTTAAAAGTATTAGTAGGTTTTTTCAAAGACAATAGTAGAGAAATAAGGTATACCGCTATTTGCTACGAGCAAATAGCGGTATTATTTTATACACTAATACTGTAGATTTTCGTAGTAAATAAAGATAGGAGATTATTATATGAATAATTTTTTAAGGAAAGAAGTAAAACTTCTAAAAGCATTACAAGGAATAAGTTACACAGAATTAGCAGAGAGTTATTTAGAAATAAAGAAAAATAGTTTCTACTCTTGGTTACACGGTGACTTTGACCTTAGCTTAGAAAAACAGAAACTTCTCTATGAAGTAATAGAAACATTAAAGGAGTGAATACTGTGAATATTGATAGATATGTATATTTATCAGAGTATGGATATGATAGAAGATATATAATCTATGAAAATGGAACAGTCTTTGACATAGAAGCAAATCAATATATAGAAATAAGTAAAGGACATAAAGTAAAGCTAAAGGATAAGAATGGGAAATATGGATATGTTACATTAAAGAAGCTATATAGAAAAGTATTTGATAAGGAATACTGTATTGATAGTATAGAAAACTATCTATTAGAAGAATGGAAACCAATAGAAGAAACAGATGGGAAATATTTAATCAGTAACTATGGGAGATTGAAAAGTTACTGTAGATATAGTGCGATCATTGTAAAGCCTTATTCAAATCAATACGGCTATTATAGAGCAGACATACGCAAAAGCGGTAAGCGTGTTACCGCCTTAATCCATCGGCTAGTTGCAACCGCCTTTGTTGTAAACGATAATCCAAAAGAGAATGATACTGTAGACCACATAGATGGAAATAAGCATAATAACAAGGCATCTAACTTACGTTGGCTGAGCCGTTCAGAAAACGCCAAGGCGTTCTACAGTGGTCTAGGAGAAAGAATGATAGCATAAGGTATTTATATCAGATAAAGCCGATTAAGGCTTTCTGAGCCTGTCAGAGAGCCATAGCCTTATAAGTTATCAGAGAATAATAATTTTGTTTAATGCAATTAGCTACAGCTCAAGTAGCAACTTGCAAATCTTAATGAGAGAGTAACGCAGTTTTCTTTATACTGCATAGAATAAAGGAGAGTAATATAATGATAAAAGAAGAAATTGAATATTATCACAATTCTGGGTTAATGCCCGATTGGGTTTACAACCAAGTAAACGGAAAGACAGCCCAAGAGAATTATATTGATATAGTTATGAAAAGAGATCAAGAATATAGAGATTCACTTAATGAAAGAGAAGTAGAGGAATCTATTAGTAATAGCCTAGAAGAAACTATTGATAAATGTTTAGATGATATATTAAAAGAATTTAATAAGAAATAATATATAATAATTATATAAAATTTTTAATTCTAAGTCAAATAAATAGATACTATATTTAGAAATAATCTTGACTTCAAAGATAGAAAGTGTTAATATAATAAAAAGGGCGAATCGTGTGCTTACTTTTTGCCTTTCAAAACTTTTTACATATCATTTGCTAGTATTTTCTATTATTTGACTAAATTAAGCCTGAAAGTGATTGTATAGGTTTGGCGGTATTGAAGAAACGATTGGAAATCGTGTATACCCCAAAAGGGTATCGAGGGTTCAAATCCCTCCTTCTCCGCCATAAGCCCACCGTAATTTTGATAGAATTACGGTGGGCTTTTTCTATACCCGAAAACCGCTTGAAATCAGGCTTTTCGGCTGTTCAGGCATATAAGAACCCCCGTCACAGAGCATTTCTGCGGCGGGGGTTCGTGCGTTTTATGGGAATTGAGGCTTTCTGTACCGTCGTAATCGTTAAACAGCCGAGTAATCGTTGAACTACTGGGGGTATTCGTTAAATTATAGGGATAATCGTTGAATTAGAAGAGAATTAAAAAATCAAAACACTCACAACCTCTGCTCGCATAGTTTCATTTTGGGAGCAAAAACAGCATAACAGGTTGTGTTCGCATGGATTTTTAACCCGTGATTGTCATGCTGCACCTCCGTTATTTTGAGTCTCCGTGCAGTTCGCGGTAGAGCCGCTCGGCAAGCCCCCTCGCAGCATCCCACGCACATAGGCACAGATATGGTCCGCCGTCGCTTCCCGACCGGAAAAGGCGGCGGTCATGCCAGTTTCCTCGCCGTAGTCATAAAAGCCGAAAGCATGACCGATACCGTAAATTTCTTCCGCTGCTATCGACTTGACAAGCATCGTGCGCTCCTCCTATTTATTTTTCTTCTTCTTATATCCGCAGTCGCAGTATGGGCCGCCAGAGGCGAGCGTGTACTGCCGCACAAAATCGGTTACGCCGCCCGCCTCGTTCATGGTGTAGTCCAGGTGGCACAGGGCAGGGGTCAAATCGTACAGCCCCAGCTTTTTCATCAGCACACAGATGCCGCATTTGGTGAAACGTCCCTCGTAGCCGCTGCCGTCGGGGTATTCGTAAAACTCCATGTTCCAGGAATAGGGGTTGCGGTCAGCGGCTCTCAGGGCGGCGGTGGCTTTCATGGCGGCAATATCCTTTGCGGTGAATTTGCTTTTTCCGCTCTTGCGGCAGAACCACTGCATGGGCGCTGTCATCATGGATTTTGCGTAGTAATCCGTCAGCCTGTCTACCTCCGGGCGCTGCGGCATGGAGAGAATGAATGCCCCGATCATCGCGCAGTTGACCAGATTCATTTTGAAACGGTCGGCCTTTTCAAACTCTGGCAGCCTGCGGATGATCTGCCGGTATTGCGGCTTCGCCTTTTTCACGATGGCTCTTGCAGTGTCTGCATCGTAGCCCAGCACCGCCGTCAGTTGCGTCTGAAATGATTTTACGAACACGGCCCACATGGCCATGGGCATACCCTGCCAACGCATTTTACTTTGCTCCTTTCCAATCCGCGAGAGTTCGGCACATCCGTTTCTCGATGTCTATCCGGGTCTGGCGGCATTCCTTGGGATATTTCTTTGCCGCTTGAAACGCCAACTTTACAAACAGACCAGAGCCAACCGGCAGCATGATTTTCAGCATCCCCTCCGGAAAGACAAAGTGGGTGCCGTGAGCATAAACCATTGTTTCAATCTCGCATTCATGCGGCTTTTCCGCAAGGCGCTTTTCCATACGGCGGATATACTTTGCGGTATCCCACAGCGCATCGTCCTCCGCGCCGATCAGCAGCAGCTTTCCCCGGATGTTTT
>OIZI01000262.1_pt1 | contig 27805 bp, 27 predicted proteins | sample 1588441 | NCBI WGS metagenome assembly OIZI01 (sample SAMN03283284) | human gut metagenome | biome: human-associated habitat; material: feces | host: Homo sapiens | place: Peru | collected 2012 | reverse complement strand
CCATGTCATCGCCGCGGCATGGAGCGGCAAGGTGAAAACCGCCAGCACCATGGTCGGCACCATTGTCTGGCTGCTGTTCCCCACGAATACCGTGGTGGGTCTGGTCGTCTCCATCATCATTGTGGTGACCACGGTCTACTCCGGCGTGGAGTACTTCGTGAAAAACTGGAGCTGCCTCTGGGATTGAGGCGTGTTTCAAAAATCAGCGTGGATTTCCGTCCACGCTGATTTTTTGAAAATGAAACAATTTGCCATCGTCAGTCGTATCTAAGGTGAGAGGAGGTGGTGACCATGGCTTCTTTGTTGCGTACGGACAGAGAAATCACGGAAATCTATCATCGACAAATTGATACGGTCTACCGTATCTGCTATTCCTTTATGAAGAACAAGCCGGAGGCGGAGGATATGGTCCAGGAGACCTTCCTGCGGCTCATCGCCTCCGGAAAAACCTTCGAAAACCAGCGGCACGAGAAGGCGTGGCTCATCGTTACGGCATCCAATCTTTGCAAGGATCAGCTGAAACGGCTTTACCGAAACGATGAGGACCTGGACGATCACGCGGAGCTGGCAGGGGACAGGGGGCCGGAAGCAAATCCGGTGCTGGAGGCGATTTTCCGCTTACCTCCGGACTATAAGACGGCGGTGTATCTCTACTACTACGAGGGCTATACCGCCCGAGAAATTGCCGGACTCCTGCACTGTCCCCAGCCCACAGTCCGCACAAGGCTTGCCCGTGCCCGAAAACAACTGAAATCCATGTTAGGCGGTGATTTGGAATGAAGGAACAGAAAATCAAGCAGGCATTTGATGCTGTAACGCTGACACGGCAGGAGAAGGATGCCCTGCTGCAAAACATCCTGTCCGCGTCCGGTCATCGGCCTGCGGAAAGGAAACGGACGATGAAATACAAGAAAACCCTTCTGGTTGCGGCTATTGTAACCGCAATGGCAATCTTTATGGGCTGCGCTGTGGTAGCCCTGAGCACCAAAAAGCTGAAGCTGGACGAATACGAAACCACGACCCCCGCCTGGATTGACGCGGACGGCCAGCGCCATGAGGCAACAGAGGTTACAAAGACTGTCCTGTCCCTCCAGGGCCTGGAAAATACCCCGGAGCAAAAGGCCGCCAAGGAATGGTACGAATTCTGCAAGGGCTACGATACCGACCATTCCATCTATATGGCCGCCCAGGGAAAATTTCAGGCACCGGAGGAGTATGATGCCTACGATGTCTACTCCCAGGAGATGGTGGACAAGCTGGACGAGATCGCGAAGAAATACGATTTGAAGCTGACGGGACGAATGGCAGCGGCTTACCACTATGACTGGGCGCTGGGCTGGAATGCCCTTGGTATTCAGGAGCCGGTGATTTCTGGAACGGATGAAAGCTTTGAACTGCGTGGCTGTAACTTTTTCGAATCCGGCAGCTATTCCCTTTCGACAGACTATTATGTGACAGACCCAGCCTTTTCCTGGGACTATGCCACGAATTTTACGCTAAACTGCAATAAAAAGGGTTTTATGGGCACCAAGATTGTCAATCTGGTGGCTTCTACCCGGGAATGGACTTATACGAGAAGTGACGGTGTTCCTGTTTTGGTCGTGGTGTCTGACAGCATCGGATATCTCATCTGCGACCGGGAGGATGCCTTTGTCTATGCGGTATTCCCGGCTGCCTGGTATTTAAATGATGGAGACGGTCCACGTGTGGATATGCAAGACCGGGACATCGAATGGCTGGCTGAACATATTAACTTCTCCATTCAGACGAAAATACCGGATATGGATGCGGTGCTGCCTCAACTTCAAAAGGCAGACGCGGAATACGAGGCCCTTCTGGACGCGGACGATCCCTTTGCCCAGGATAGCTACCAGAAGCTTCGCGTGGTACTGGGGGCGGTGACGGAATACGCGCTTCTCGACCTGGACGGAGACGGAAACGACGAGTGCGTTTTCTGGGACGGATATGGAAATCCGGGTCTCTATACCATGAGGGATGGAAAAACCGCCCCGGTAATGACCCAAGGCGACAAGGCCTTCGGCATTCATGGAACGGTTTCCCTCTGCGAAAACAGGGTCCTTAAAACCTACGAAGATGTGGGGCAGGCCTACAAGCTCTATTGCTTCTATACGGTAGAGCAGGGGAACCTTGTCGTACAGAATCGCCTGGTCTATGACATTGCCAATGACACCTGGGGCCTGAGCCTCAGCGGCATCCATATTGTCAAAAGCCTAACCAAGGAGGAAGCGGAGGCTATTTTGGATAGCTACCGGGAAATTCCCTGCGCGCATCTGCCAATCGATACCTTCCCGGAGGACAAGTAAACAAACAGGAGGGGCCGCGGCCCCTCCTATTTTCTTCTGGATTTTTCCGAACACCTGTGCTATAATACGGAGGCATTTCGTATAGAAACGAGGTTATACCATGAACGATAAGGAAATCGGCGAGATTCGCCGCCATCTGCGCAGAGATCGCAGCAATATTACGAAAATCTACGGCTGCTTTGTCAATGACAACAGAGAGATTATTACGGAGTTCAGCCAGAGTACTGGCATCATGCCGGAAAACGAGGGGGACAAGTATTTCGCCCTTTTCAAGCGGGTGCTCTCCGGTGCCATTGGCAAGAACCTGATTGATATTACCTTTAAGACCTCCCAGGTGGCGGGAAGCCCCGAGCATAAAATGCTCATGGACCTGCGGGAGTCCAAGCTGGGCGACGACGAGCTGCTGCACAGCTTCTTCCAGAAGATCATCGACTCCGTGACCCTGGAGGGCAATTACCTGATTTTAATCGGCTGCGATAGCTACGATGTCCCCTTTAAGGGCAAGGACGATCTTTCCGATTCCGATAAGTCCGAGGAGGTGTATACCTACCTCGTCTGCGCCATCTGCCCGGTGAAGCAGACCAAGCCCAATCTGCACTATGTGCCCGAAGAGAAGCTCTTCCATGATGGGGCCATGAATCAGCCGGTCAGCGCTCCTGTGCTGGGCTTCCTGTTCCCGGCCTTTGATAACCGCTCTACCAATATTTACAACGCCCTGTACTATACCCACGATGTCAAAACCAGCCAGGATGCCTTGATTGAAGCTTTGTTTAATACCCCTGTGCCCATGCCTGCGGCGGAGCAGAAGAAGTGCTTCGAGGCATTGCTGACCACGGCCCTGGGAGACGAGTGCAATTTAGACGTGGTGCAGACGGTCCACGACCAGCTGTGCCAGCGGATTGAGCTGCACAAGGAGGCCAAGGTCCCGGAGCCTCTGATGATTGCCAAGGCGGACGTGAAGGAGGCGCTGGCCTCCTGCGGCGTGTCCGAGGAGCACCTGGCCAAGTTCAGCGTGGACTATGACGAGACCTTCGGCTTTGAGGCAGACCTGCATCCCAAGAACATCATCGATAACAAGCGCTTTGAAATCAAGACCCCGGATGTGTCCATCAAGGTGGACCCCACCCGCAGCGACCTGATTGAAACCAGAGTGATTGGCGGGGTGAAGTACATCATGATCTGCGCTGACGAAAACGTAGAGGTCAACGGGGTCAGCATCCACATTGACGAAGCGGAGAAGGAACCGGCGATGGTATAAGTTCATACGTGTAGGGGCGGCTATCAGCCGCCCGCCAGCCAATGAAAATGTGCGCCAAACAAAGACGCTCAGTCTCAAAAACTGGCGGGCGGCTACTAGCCGCCCCTACAGGTAAAATGAATAGCGGATGCGTACTGCTGTTAAAACAAGCTGATCTGTTCCGGCTGGTTCTTTTCCTCAAAGGTCCTCAGATAAGAAAAGATAGCGTCGTTGTCGTGGAGCAGCCCATATTCTTGGCAGGTATCGTGGAACAGCTGCATAAGCGCGTCATTATTGGGGCTGGGGAGAAAATAGCTGTCCCCATAGGTTTCCATATAGCGCTCCTTCAGCCCTGGGAACAGCCGGTCCAGCTGCTTGTAAAAGTACTCCCGGCTGCCGTCCCGCAGGGTCAGACCCATGCCGAAGCAGACCACGCCCATGACCCCTGCCTCCTTACAGCTGTTCAGAATCCCCAGAATGTTCTCCTCCGTGTCATTGAGGAAGGGGAGAATGGGGCTGAGCCAGACGACGGTGGGGATGCCCGCTGCGTGCAGGATTTTGAGGGTGCTTACCCGCTCCGCGGTGGAGCTGACGTTGGGCTCCAGCTTTTTGCAAAGGGTCTCGTCGTAGGTGGTCAGAGTCATCTGAATGACGCACTTGGTCCTGTCGTTGATGGATTTCAGAAGCGGAAGGTCCCTTAGAACCCGGCTGGACTTGGTAATTAAGGTAAAGCCGAAGCCATAGCGGTCTGCCAGGGTCAGGGCCTACCGGATATAGCCCAGCTCCTCTTCCAAAGGAATATAGGGGTCCGTCATGGAGCCGGTGCTCAGCATACATGGGGCCTTTTTCCGCCTCAGCGCGTCTTTCAGCAGGAGCAGGCCGTTTTCCTTGACCTCGATATCCTCAAAGCAGTGGGTCATGCGGTAGCATTTGCCCCGGGAGTCGCAGTAGATGCAGCCATGGGTGCAGCCGCGGTAGAGATTCATGGTATTGCCGGGGGAGAGAATGCTTTTGGTCTTTGTATAGTGCATAAAAGATACCCCCTAAAATAGAAAAAGAGCAGGGCGGGATGCGATTGCGTCCCGCCCTGCTGTTTGCTTTGTTACTTTTCTCTGGACTTCAGAACCGCGTTGACGATAATCTCGCAGCACTGGTCAAGGCCCAGGGTGCTACTGCGCAGGCACAGGTCATAGTTCTGGGACATGCCCCAGGTGCGTCCGGTGTAGTGCTGATAGTTTACCCGGCGGCGCTTGTCCTTTTCCGCAAGCCGGACTTCCGGAGTCTTGTCGGTTTCGCCGTAGAGCTCTACAATGTGCTTGGCCCGGAATTCATTGTCCGCGTTTACGTAAATATGCAGGGCATCGGGGCGGTCCTTCAGGATGTAGTCCGCATTCCGGCCTACGATGACGCAGGGGCCCTTCTCGGCCAGCTCCAGAATCACGTTGCACTGGGCATTCCACAAATAGTCCGCCGTGGACAGGCCGTTCATAATGCCGGGGACCCCCTGGGGGGCAAAGGCATAGGAGAACACGCTGCCGCTGGGGGAGTGCTCGGAATGCTCTTCTACGAACTTCGGCGCGAAGCCGGATTCCTTGGCAATATCTTCAACGAGTTTACCGTCATAGAAAGGAATACCCAGCTTATCAGCCACCATATGTCCGATGGTCCGTCCGCCGGAACCGAATTCACGGCTGATCGTAACGATTTTCTTTTCCATAACATCGCCTCCAAAGTGTTGTTTGATATACATATTATAGTCATTTTGACAGGAAATGTCAATCCGCCATTGTGCTTCTTATAAAAATTTTACAAATCAGCGCTCAGGCAAGGGTGCTCAGGGCACTCTGAATCCGCTCTACGGTGCGCTCGCAGCCCAGCAGATGCATGACGGTATACAGGTCCGGAGAGTTGGTTTTCCCGGTGACGGCCAGCCGCAGGAAGGTGGAAACATCCGCCACGGTGCCGGGGAAGGCCTCGGGATTCTGCTTGTAGGCCTTCATATCGGTGGTAAAGCCGATGGCCTCCGTAATGGCCTTTACCTTGTCAAACCAGACATCGGAGTCGTCGTCCATGGAAAAGCTGCCCAGGAACCGATTCAGCACGTCGGCAATGATCTTCTTGTCAAACTTCTCGTCGAAAACCGGCTTTTCCAGGTACGCGTCGTAGAAGAAGCCCATGTATTCCTTGGCATCCTTCCAGGTGGCCAAATCCTTTCTGGGCTTCTTGCCGCCCCGGCCGATGGCAAGAATCGCCTTGGCGTAGGCGGGGTCCGCCTCCAGTTTTTCGGCAAAGTCCGGCTGGAATTCCCCGGCCCATTCGGTGAGCTGGGCGTAAACATCCTCGGCGCTCATGCGGGAGATGACATTCTTGCTGACATCGATGAGCTTGGCGTAGTCAAACAGAGACCCGGCGGGATTCAGCTTCTTGGGGCTGAAGGGGAAGGTATCAATATCCGCGTCGGGGTTGGCCCGCCGCCAGTCCTCGAAGTTGGAGTTGAGGACGGTCATCAGGTATTCCCGCATGGCCTGTGTCGAGAAGCCCTCGGCCTTATAGTAGGTCAGCGCCAGTTCCGGGTCCTTCCGCTTGGAGAGCTTCCGCTTGGAAGTGCCGTCCATCTTCATGAGCGGTCCAATGTGGACGTATTTGGGCAGCTTAAAGCCCAGGGCCTGGAACAGCTGAATGTGGAAGGGCAGGGTGGAGAGCCATTCGTCGCCCCGGACCACGTGGGTGGTGCGCATCAGATGGTCGTCCACGGCGTGGGCAAAGTGATAGGTGGGAATGCCGTCGGATTTGAGCAGCACGTGGTCCACGTTGTTCTCCGTAATGGTCAGCTTGCCCTTTACCAGGTCGTCAAACTTGAACTGGTGGTCAATGGAGCCCGTGGAGCGGAAGCGGAGCACCCAGGTGTTGCCCAAAGCCAGCTGAGCCTGAATGTCCTCCATGCTCCGGTCCCGCCAGATGGCGTAGGAGCCGTAGTAGCCGGTGGTCTCCTTGTTGGCCTCCTGCTTTTCCCGCATGGCGGTCAGTTCCTCTTCGGTGCAGAAGCAGGGGTAGGCCTTGCCCTCGGAAACCAGCTTCTTGGCGTACACATGATAGATGTCCGCCCGCTGGCGCTGCCGGTAGGGGCCGTAGCTGCCGTTGTCGCCGTCGATGGTGGCGCCCTCGTCAAAGTGGATGTTATAGTGCTTTAAGGATTCAATCAGCACCTCCACAGCCCCGGGAACCTCCCGCTTGGCATCGGTGTCCTCCACCCGCAGGAACAGAACGCCGTCCGACCGGTGGGCCATCCGCTCGGAAATCATACCCTGTACCAGGTTTCCCAGGTGGACAAAGCCCGTGGGGGAGGGGGCCATACGGGTTACAACGGCACCCTCGGGCAGGTTCCGCTGGGGAAAGCGCTCTTCCAGCTCCTCCGGGGTGGTGGTGACATCGGGGAATAAAAGTTCAGCCAAAGCTTGATAATCCATAGAATCTACCTCGTTACTATAAAAATCTAGCATAGAGTATACCATACCGGAGAGAAGAAATCAATTCAAAAGCGCTTGACTTTTCAAAAAGATGGTGCTACTATGTGTAAAAATCCATGGAGGTTTGGCAATGTTGCAGACTTTTGTTTCTTTTGCGGCATGGCGCGTCTGGGCTTGGCGGTCTTGGGACGAGCTTACATTGTCATGCCCGGATTTTTGAGGAGAATTCTCAAAAGAGAAAAAGGAATGATCGGTGTAGGCCATGAATGGGTCTGCACCGTTTTTTATTCTGAGAATCTCCTTGCACAACGACCGTTCATGTGATAAAATGAAAAAAATTGAAAAAGGAAGCGTTTGTTATGAGTGAAGTAATACAGGAGAAGAAAAGAATGCTCTCCGGCATCAAGCCCTCCGGAGACCTGACTCTGGGCAGCTACCTGGGGGCCGTGAAGAACTGGGCCGAGCGGGCAGACGACTATGACTGCTTTTACTTTATGGCGGACCTTCATGCCATTACCGTCCGTCAGAACCCCGCGGACCTGCGCAGACGGACTTTGGAGCAGCTGGCCCAGTACATCGCCTGCGGCCTGGACCCTGAGAAGAACACCCTGTTCATCCAGAGCCATGTCCACCAGCACGCGGAGCTGGGCTGGGTGCTGCAGTGCTATTCTATGTTCGGTGAACTCAGTCGTATGACCCAGTTCAAGGATAAGTCCGCCAAGAACGCGGACAATATCAATGGCGGCCTGTTTTCCTACCCCAGCCTGATGGCGGCGGACATCCTGCTGTATCAGCCGGACCTGGTGCCTGTTGGCGAGGACCAGAAGCAGCACGTGGAGCTGTGCCACACCATTGCCCGTCGGTTTAACGGCGTTTACGGCGACGTGTTCAAGATGCCGGAGCCCTTTGTGCCCAAGGTTGGCGCAAGAATCATGAGTCTGACCAACCCCACCGCGAAAATGAGCAAGTCCGAGAATGAGGACACCGGCCGGATTATCCTGATGGACACCCCCGAGACCATCATGCGGCAGTTCAAGCGAGCCATTACGGATTCCGACACCGAGAACTGTGTCCGCTACGACAAGGAGAACAAGCCCGGTGTGTCGAACCTCATGACCATTTACTCCGCCTGCACCGGCAAGAGCTTCGAGCAAATCGAAACCGAGTTTGCCGGTCAGGGCTACGGCGCTTTCAAGCCCGCCGTGGGCGAGGCCGTGGTAGAAACCCTGCGCCCCATCCGGGAGGAAGCAAGCCGTATCATGAAGGACAAGGCCTATCTGGAGCAGGTCTACAAGGCCGGCGCCGAAAAGGCCAGCTACGTTGCCGAGAAGACCCTGCGGAAGGTCTACAAGAAGGTTGGCTTCGTAGCAAAATAATGCAAAAAGCCCGGCGCGTGCCGGGCTTTTTCACAATGGAGGAAGTGCTATGCTTTTGCAGACAGACCGCTTGACAGTCCGCCCGGTGGAGGCCTCGGACTGGAAGGCGATGCAGGCAATCTGGCTCGATTTTTCAAAGTCACCCTATGTCTGCTTCGATTGTCCGCACAGTACGGAGGAAGCAGACATCCGGCCTCGGATTGCACGCTGGGCCCAGGCAGTCCAAACCGGCCTTGACCATCTGTTCTTTTCCGTATGCCTGGAAGCTCAGGTGATCGGTTATGTCTCTGCCAACATCCGCCCGGATGGCTATGAGCTTGGCTACTGCTTCCATTCGGACTTTCAGGGAAAAGGCTATGCGCTCGAAAGCCTTTTGACCGTGATGGACTATCTCAAAGGGCTGGGAGTCTCAAAGCTTACAGTGGGAACCGCTCTGGAAAATACCCCTTCCGTGGCCCTTTTGAGTCGCCTTGGCTTCCAATTGACGGCCACAGAGCAGGTTTCCTTCTACAAGGATCAGAAGGGACAAGCTATTGTTTTCCAGGGCGGCATTTTCGAAAAGAGATTTGAAAAGCAGGCGGAGGGAGTGCTATGAAAACATTTCGTGAGCTGGACGGATACCCCAGAATTCTTCTGATCGTTCTGCTTGTGATGCTGCTGGCCTTTTCCGTTGCCTATCCGCTGACCATTTCCAAAGTGGGCTTCCAGTACCGGGGGGAAATCCTTGTGCCGCAGGTTCAGGAAAACCAAACGGTTTATTCAGGACGTGTAAATGGCCAAAAGGCATCCTTTACGGTAACATCGGACGGGACAATTACCTGCCAGATGGGAGACAAAGCCTACGGCCCCTATACGTTCCGGGAAGACCCTGCCGCACTGCCCTCCAATGCGGGTGCAGGTGTCCAGGCAAGAGGTGTCGAACTATACGAAGGCGAAAAGCTGCTGTTCCGGGGCGGCGTTGAGGACAGGGACGGTCAACGCTGGGCGTATGACAGAAATGGAAATAGGAATATCATCAGCATCCATATCTCTTCCACGACCCCAAATGGATTTTCGCTGGATGCGAACGGAAATCCCGTGGATGCGATGGAGCCAAGCGTAGAGGAGATTTTGTATCTGGCCACAGGGCCGGAAATGAAGCACAATGGCTCCTGGAGCGGTTGGCTGGAGGGCGCGGCAATTTGCGCTCTGGTTGCTGCGACCATTTTCTTTGCGGACGATATGTTCTATCTGCGAATGTCCATGCGCGTCCGGGATGCGGAGAGCGTGGAACCTTCCAATTGGGAGCTGCTGTCCAGAAAGACCGGATGGACGGTGGGCCTTTTTCTGGCGTTTCTCCTGTTTTGGAACGGAATTCAATAGTAAAAAACCGTATGGCGTTTTTGGCACCATACGGTTTTTCGTTACAGTGTTACAAGCCCCGCGTTGACCATTTCCTGCAGGCTCATGAGAATGCCCAGCTTTGCATGGTACCAGGTCAGGCCGCCCTGGAAATACACGGCGTAGGGCTCCCGGATGGGGCCGTCGGCGGAGAGCTCAATGGAAGAGCCCTGGACGAAAGCACCCGCCGCCATGATGACCTGATCGTCGTAGCCCGGCATATCCCAGGGCAGGGGGGTGGCGAAGGAATCCACAGGGGCCGCCTCCTGAATGCCCTTGCAGAAGGCAATCATGGCTTTCTCGCTGCCCAGCTCTACGGCCTGAATAATGTCATGGCGGGTTTCTTCGGCGCCGGGAACACAACGGAATCCCAGAGGCTCGTAGAGATTGGCCGCAAAGACCGCGCCCTTTTCCGCTCCCGCGGTCACCGTGGGAGCCAGGAAGAAGCCCTGGAACAGGTCCTTCATAAGACCCAGATTCGCGCCAACCTCCTGGCCCAGACCGGGGGCGGAGAGCCGGTAGGCGCAGCGGGAGACGCATTTTTCCGTGCCGCAGATATAGCCGCCGATGGGGGCCAGGCCGCCGCCGGGGTTTTTGATGAGGGAACCGACGATCATGTCCGCACCCACGTCAGACGGCTCCATAGTCTCTACGAATTCGCCGTAGCAGTTGTCAACCATGACGGTGACATCCGGCTTGCATTCCTTGCAGAAGGCGATGAGCTTGCCAATCTGGGCCACGGAGAAGGTGGGCCGGGTGGCGTAGCCCTTGGAGCGCTGGATGGTGATGAGCTTTGTTTTTTCATTGATGGCGGCCCGGATGCCGTCGTAGTCAAATTCCCCGCCGGGCAGCAGATCCACCTGCCGGTAGCTGACACCGTACTCCTTTAGAGAACAGGGACTTTCCCGGATGCCGATGACCTCCTGCAGGGTGTCGTAGGGCATCCCAACAGGGGACAGAAGCTCGTCTCCCGGCAGCAGGTTGGCGCTCAGCGCCACGGTCAGGGCGTGGGTGCCGCAGGTAATCTGGGGCCGCACCAGGGCAGCCTCCGTGTGGAATACGTCGGCATAGACCTTTTCCAGGGTGTCCCGGCCCAGGTCGTCATATCCATAGCCGGTGGTGGTTGTAAAGCAGGCGGCGGAAACCCGGTTTTTCCGCATGGCGGAGAGAACCTTCGCCTGGTTGTATTCGGCGATGGCATCAATGGCGGCAAAGCGCTCCTTGAGCTTTTCCAGAGCCTTTTCCCCGTAGGCGTACACTCCGGGAGAAACGCCCATTTCCATGTACATATTTACAAGTTCTTCCAAAAAATTCACTCTTTTCCTGATTTTTAGACACTTTGAGCATTATATGAGAAAACCAAAGCAAAGTCAAGAGGTTCCTGTATAAAAAGCCCCGCGGGAATTTTCCCGCGGGGGCGTAAGGTTCAGTCGTCTCTTCGGCTTCCACGGTTGCCAAAGAGGATGATCAGCCGCAGAAGCTGGGCCAGGGCCGTTGCCGTGGCGGCGACGTAGGTCAGCGCGGCAGCCTGCAGGGTTTTCCGCGCGCCCTGCTGCTCCTCTTCCGTCAAAAGACCGGTCTGCGAAATGGCGGCCAGTGCCCGATGGCTGGCGTTGAACTCCACAGGAAGGGTCACCAGCTGAAATACCAGGGACAGGCCAAAGCAGGCGATGCCCAGATACACCAGGGTGTAGGAAAGCTGTCCCAGGGAGGAGAAAATCAGTCCAATCAGAATCAGGGGCATGGCCAGCTTGGAGCCCAGGTTGGTAGCGGGGATGACGGCGGCCCGGATGCGCATGGGGGTGTAATCCTGGGCGTACTGGACGGCGTGACCGGCCTCGTGGCAGGCAACGCCGATGGCGGCGGTGGAGGTGCTGCCGTAAACATCGTCAGACAGGCGGATAACGTTGGTGGTAGGGTCAAAATGGTCGGTCAGGTTTCCGCTGATGCGCTCAATGCGCACACCGGTAACACCGTTGGACGAAAGCACCTGGGCAGCGGCCTGGGCACCGGTAACTCCCCGGCGGGAGAACTGCTTGGAATAGCGCTTGAAGGTCCCGTTGACATTGGCGCTGGCCCACAGGGAGAGAATCACACAGGGCAGCACCAATACAATGTAGGTCCAGTCAAAACCGTAGTAGTAGGGCATAAAACCACTCCTTGAAATTTTATAGCATCATTTTACCCCAAAATAAACAAAATGGCAAGATGTATGGAAGGCTGGGAAAAGAAGAATTTGTAAATAATGGGGAAAGGGGAAAACGGAATAATTCATAATTTGTTCATTTATTGACAGGGCCGTGCTGGTATACTAAAAAAAGGATTCAAAAAGAAATGAGTGGATGTAATGAAAGATCCCAATAAGGAAAAATATTTTTATTCCATGATTGCGGGCTTTGGTGCCATCAGCCTGAGTATCCTGTTTTTCTTCTTCCTGTATCGTTTGCAGGGCGTTGGGGTACTCCTTACGCAGCTGAGCACCATTCTGGCACCCTTTATTTATGGCGGTGTGATTGCCTATCTGCTTCGGCCTATGTGCAACGCGCTGGAGGCTTTTTTCCAGCTTCGGCTCCCCAAAAAGATGCGCCGATTTGCCAACGCCTTGGCGGTGGTTTTCTCCCTGCTGGTAGGTATTTTGGTGGTCTATGCCCTGATTACCATGGTGGTGCCCCAGCTGGTGGAGAGTATCGTGATGCTCTGGAACGCATTGCCTGCCAAGGCGGAGCAGCTTATGAACTGGGCCATTGCCACCTTTGGCGAGGACGAGCGGGTGGTGCAGTTTTTCCACTCGAACTACGAAAACTACTTTACGGAAATTGAAAAGTGGGTCCAGTCCAACGTGGTGCCCCAGGTGTCCAGCCTGGTGTCCAATGTGGGGACCAGCGTCTGGCGGGTGCTCAAGTTCCTGTATAACATTCTCATTGGCCTGATTGTGGCCATCTACGTACTCCACGGCCGCAAGCGCTTTGGCAAGCAGGCAAGGCTCATTGTCCGCAGCCTGTTCTCGGACCGCTGGTCCCAGCTGATTCTGGATGAGGGTGCCTTTGTGGACCGGATGTTTGCCGGATTTATCGACGGAAAAATCATTGATTCCGCGATTATCGGCGTGCTGTGCTATATCGGCTGCACCATTTTGAGGATTCCCAATACGCTGCTGGTCTCCGTGCTGGTGGGCGTTACCAATGTGATTCCCTTCTTCGGCCCGGTGATTGGCGCGGTTCCGGCTACCCTGCTGATTCTCATTGAAAGCCCCATCAAGGCGCTGTGGTTCCTGATCTGGATTCTGGTATTGCAGCAGCTGGATGGAAATGTTATCGGCCCCAAGATTCTGGGCAACCGGACGGGGCTTTCCGGCTTCTGGGTGATGTTTGCTATCATTCTCTTTGGCGGCCTGTGGGGCATTGTGGGCATGGTCATCTGCGTGCCCCTGTTTGCTGTAATTTACGATACCATCCGCCGTCTGGTCCGCCGGGGCCTTGCTAGACGAAACCACACGGAGCTGTGGGACGAATACCGGGAGCAGTTCCCGGATTCCGGTGCGGACAGCACCAAATCCTCCTGAAAAGAAGGTTGTTTGTATGAATTACGCGGTGATTAAAAACTGTGATATTGCCAATGGCCCCGGTGTGCGTGTCAGCCTGTTTGTCTCCGGCTGCACCCACCACTGCAAGGGTTGCTTTAATGAGGTCGCCTGGGACTTTGACTATGGAGAGCCCTTTACAGAGCAGACCATCCAGAAAATTCTGGATATGTTGAAGCCCTCCTATATCCAGGGTCTGACCCTTCTGGGCGGCGAGCCCTTCGAGCCCCAGAACCAGCTGCCCTTGGTGGAGCTTCTGCGGGCGGTTCGGAAGCATTATCCGGAAAAAAGCATCTGGGCCTTTTCCGGCTATCTCTATGACAGAATTACCTCCCATACATTAGGAGACTGGGCGGTTACGGAGGAGTTTTTAAGCTATCTGGATGTGCTGGTGGATGGACCCTTTGTGGAGGAGAAGAAGAATCTGTCTCTTCGCTTCCGGGGCTCTGAAAATCAGCGGCTGATTGACGTGCCCGCCTCACTGAAATGCGGAGAAATCGTGCTCTGGCAGGACTGGCAGGCACAGGGAAAGGGAATGAAGGAATGGAAAAAGTAGCGGTGAAGAAGCTCCGGCCCGGTGCCAAGCTCCCAACCTTTGGCTCTCAGGAGGCGGCGGGGGCGGACCTGTACGCCTGCCTGGAGGAGCAGGTCACCATTGCCCCGGGGGAAACCGTGTTTATCCCCACGGGCATTGCCATGGCGCTGCCCAGGGGCTATGTGGGCCTGGTGTATGCCCGCAGCGGCCTGGCCTGCAAGCAGGACCTGGCCCCGGCCAACAAGGTTGGCGTGATTGACAGCGACTACCGTGGGGAGTTCATGATTGCCCTGCACAACCACGGTGCGGAAACAAGGACCGTCGCCAACGGAGACCGGATTGCCCAGCTGGTGGTGACCCCCATCATTCAGCCGGACTATTTTGAAGCGGACACCCTGGAGGATACCGCCCGGGGCACCGGCGGCTTTGGCTCTACCGGAAAGTAAAAAGAAAGCACCCCGAAGCTTATTGGGCCTTTTACAGGCACAGACTTCGGGGTGCTTTTATGCTGTTTTATTTCCGTTTTCCCTTTCCGGGAGTGGCCATTCTGGGTTTTTGGGAAGGAACAGGCTTTGCTTTTTTCCGGTTGGGGACCTTTCCTTGGGCCTGGGGCTTTCCGGAGGCTTTTTTCGCCTGGGCCGGGGCTTTGGGTCCCTTCCGTTCCGGTGCCTTGGGGGCTGTGCCGTAGCCGCCGCTTTTCGGCGGGATGGCCCGAATCAGGCACTTGGGGCCGGAACCAATCAGGTCCTCCCGGTGGGCCTTCAGAAGTGCCTCCCGGACCAGATAGTAGTTTTTCGGGTTCCGGTACTGGATGAGGGCCCGCTGCATGGCCTTCTCGTGGGGGTCCGTGGGGACGTAAACATGCTCCATGGTTCTGGGGTCCAGGCCGGTGTAGTACATGACGGTGGAGAGGGTCGAGGGGGTGGGGTAAAAATCCTGAACCTGTTCCGGATTGTAGCCCATATCCCGGATGTACTCGGCCAGCTCCACGGCCTCCTTCATGGTGGAGCCCGGATGGCTGGACATCAGGTAGGGCACCAGGAACTGGTTCATGCCATACTGCCGGTTCAGGGCAAAGTATTTGTCCACAAACCGATTATACACGGCGTTTTTCGGTTTCCCCATGCGGCACAGAACCGCGTCGGATACGTGCTCCGGGGCCACCTTTAGCTGGCCGGAGATGTGGAACTGCACCAGCTCTTTGAAGAAGGTATCCTTGCTGTCCGCCAGCAGATAGTCAAACCGGATGCCGCTGCGGACGAAGACCTTTTTCACACCGGGAATTTTCCGCAGCTTCCGAAGCAGCGCCACATAGTCGCTGTGGTCCGCGTTCATGTTTTTGCAGGGGGTGGGGTATAGGCACTGCCGCCCGCCGCAGGCACCCTTGGTCATCTGCTTCTCACAGGCCGGGTGGCGGAAGTTGGCGGTGGGGCCGCCAACATCGTGGATATAGCCCTTGAAATCCGGGTCCTTGACCATTTTTTCCGCTTCCGCCAGAATGGATTCATGACTTCGGACCTGGACAATCCGGCCCTGGTGGAAGGTTAGCGCGCAGAAGGAGCAGGCACCGAAGCAGCCCCGGTTGCTGACCAGACTGAACTTTACTTCCTCAATGGCCGGTACACCGCCTTTGCTTTCGTAGCTGGGGTGATAGGTCCGGCAATAGGGCAGGTCGTAAACCGCGTCCATCTGCTCCATGGTCAGGGGCTTCTGGGGCGGATTCTGGACCACGAATTCCTTTCCGTAGGGCTCGGCCAGCCGCTTGGCCGTGAAGGGGTCGCAGTTGCCGTACTGGATTTTAAAGGATTCGGCGTAGAGACGCTTGTTTTTCTGGATTTCCTCAAAGGCGGGCAGCACCACGGTGGGCAGGCTTTCGTCCAGCTCCTTGCACTTAAATACAGTGCCGTCGATATAGGTAATGTCCTTTACGTCCATACCGGCGTTCAGCGCGTCAGCAATTTCCACAATGCTTTTTTCGCCCATGCCATACATCAGAAGGTCCGCCTGGGAGTCTAAGAGGATGGAGCGCTTCATGCTGTCGGACCAGTAGTCGTAGTGGCCCAGGCGGCGCAGGCTGGCCTCAATTCCGCCGATGAGAATGGGCACATCCTTGTAGGTCTGCCGGATTAAATTGCAGTATACGGTGGTGGCGTAGTCCGGCCGCTTTCCCATCACACCGCCGGGGGTGAAGGAATCGGTTTTCCGCCGGTGGTGGGTTACGGAATAGTGGTTGACCATGGAGTCCATGTTGCCGCCGCTGACCAGAAAGCCCAGACGGGGACGGCCAAACACATCGATGGACTTGGGGTTTTTCCAGTCAGGCTGAGAAATGATGCAGACGCTGTAGCCCCGGCTTTCCAGGATTCTGCTGATAATGGCGTGACCAAAGGAGGGGTGGTCTACATACGCGTCGCCGATAACGTATACAAAATCCGGCTGCTGGATGCCCCTGTCCAGCATTTCCTGCCGGGTAATCGGTAAAAATTCCATAATACTCTCCATTTTTTGCCGCGAAGACAGCGATACTTATTGCTTCTTCGCAACCTTTTTCTTGGTGCCGTCCGGCTGCAGGATAAAGGTGTTTTCCAGCTGGCCCACCAGATTGGCCTTGACGGAATCGATGTAAATTTTGCGCAGTCTGTCCCGCTGCTCCAGCTCCTCCGGGGTCAGGGGGCCCTGCTTTGCCTTTTTTGCCAGCGCATTGATTTGCGCGATGACTTCATTCATATCCATAAACATAACCTCACACATATTTTTGAATGGTAACACAGTACCGGTCTTTCTTGCTTTTGCCGCCGATTTGGCTCAGGCGGATTTTCCCAAGACCCCGGACGGAAATTTTGGCTCCCTCGGGGACGGCTTTATCCGGCTTTTCGCAGGGAAGCCCGTCGATGGCCGCCTTCCCGGTGGTGACATACCCGGCGGCCAGAGAACGCCCGATGCGGAAGCCGGAGGCAATGACGCTGTCTAAGCGCAGGGAAGCCAGGGTATCCCGAATCTCTTGAAATTGGGGTTCCGGCATGGTAAGCCCTGCCAGGGGCAGAGAATGGATGTGCAGCGCGGTCCTGCCGGCAGAGCGCAGGTTGTCCATGACATAGGGGGCAATCTCCGCCGTGACAAAGAACAGGCACCGCCCAGGCTCTATACAGATATCGCCTACGGTCTCCCGCCCGATTCCGGCCCCCATCAGGGACCCTAAAATATCCCGGTGGTTGAGGGTGTCCTCCTTGAAAAAGGAGGCCTCTAAGCATACAAGGGGACTATCCTCCCGGTAAAGAGCATCCTCCTCCAAATAGTCCGGAAGGTACACAAGCATTTTTCGCTCCGCGTCCTCATAGCCGCCGAAGCGATAGAGCCCCGGAAGGGAACCAAAGAGAAAATCCGCCAATTCCAGCTCCCTGGGGGAGAGAAAGCAGGTATTTGCCGGGATATTTTTCCGCACGCCGGCGTTTATTTTGTCCCAGAGCTTGGCAAGCAGAAGCCTGTCCTCCGGATTTTTTGCGATTTTGTCGATTTGACCGCGTTCCATAGCATCACCTTTTTTTATTATAGCATATCTTTCCCTTTGTGAAAAGAAGTTTTTCTTGTACACAGGGGCGGAATCGTGTATAATGCAGAAAAAGACCATTGGAAAGGGTAAAAATATGGTAATCGGTATTATTGGCGGCGGTGCCTCCGGCATGGCGGCGGCGGTGAGCGCGGCACAATCGGGCTGCCAGGTGCTGCTTTTAGAGCGGCAGGCCCGGGTTGGGCGAAAGCTCCAGGCAACCGGAAATGGCCGCTGCAATCTAACGAATCTGCACGCGCTGGAGGGCGGCTATCACGGGGAGAATGCCGCCTTCTCCCGGTACGCACTGGAGCGGTTTTCCCCGGAAAGCAATCTGCGCTGGTTTGAAAATCTCGGTCTTCTGACGGTGGCGGAGGCCTCCGGGCGGGTCTATCCCCATTCGGACCAGGCCAATTCCGTGGTGGATGTGCTTCGGTTTGCCCTGGAAAAGCCCAATATCTCCCTGATTACCGGTGCGGAGGTGCAGAAGGTCAGGCGGGAGCAGGGCGGCTTTTCCATTGAGACGGCAGAGAAGACCTGTTTTTGTGACCGCCTGATTGTCGCCTGCGGCGGCCTGGCGGGCACCAAGCTTGGGGGCTCTATGTCCGGGTATAAGCTTTTGCGGAGCTTGGGCCATCGGTGCACCCGGCTGCGGCCCAATCTGGTGCAAATCAAAACCGACTGGCCCGGCATTGGGGCATTGAAGGGCGTGCGCGCTTTGTGCAGGGCGGAGATTACCTGTGACGGGGAGTCCTGGTCCTGCAGCACCGGAGAAATCCAGTTTACGGAGTTCGGCCTCTCCGGACCGGTGATTTTTGAAATCTCCCGGGATGTATGCCAGAAAAAGGGGAACTGGGTCTGCACGCTGGATTTGCTGCCCCAGGTTTCCCAGGAGCATCTGCTGGAAATGCTGTGCGCCCGCCGGGCGACCAATCTGCCGGCCTCCGAGCTGTTTACGGGGATTCTGCACAATCGCCTGGGCCGTGTCCTGACCCAGGAATGCGGCATTCGCGCTGCCGATAGAATTGCGGATTTGTCCGACGAAGCGCTGCTGCGGGCGGCGCAGACGGCAAAGGGTTTCTGCGTCCACTTGACGGAACCCCTGGGCATGGACAGCGCGCAGGTCACCGCCGGAGGAATCGTAACAGAGGATTTTGACCCCCGGACTATGGAAAGCAAACTGGTGCCCGGGCTCTACGCCTGCGGCGAGGTGCTGGATGTGGACGGCGATTGCGGCGGCTACAATCTGCAGTGGGCCTGGAGCTCCGGAAGACTTGCGGGAGAAAGCGCGGGGGAGGAGACAACATGCTGAGAATTCGAGATATTGCCATGTCCCCCCGGCAGGATGCTTCCCAGCTGCTGTATGAGGCGGCCAGGGTTTTGCGGGTATCTCCTTCGGAGATTCGCACGCTGCGGATTGTCAGGCGCTCGGTGGATGCCAGAAAAAAGCCGGATGTAAAGCTCATCTATACGGTAGACGTGGCTCTGAAAAGCGGCGAGGGAAAGGCACTTAAAAAGTGCGGCAGCAAGCGGGTCTGCGCCGCTCCCGGGGAATATTATCATCCTCCAAAGGTCAGGCCCGCCGGAAAGACACGGCCTGTGGTCATCGGCTTCGGCCCCGCGGGGATGTTTGCGGCGTTGATTCTGGCCATGGCTGGGCAGCGTCCCCTGGTTCTGGAACGGGGAGAGGACGCACTTTCCCGCCACAGGAAGGTGGAAACGTTTTTTGAAACGGGTGCTTTGGACCCCCGCAGCAATGTACAGTTCGGTGAGGGCGGGGCCGGGACCTTCTCCGACGGAAAGCTGAATACCGGTGTCAACAACCCCAGAATTCACTGGATTCTGGAGCAGTTTGTGTCCTTTGGCGCCCGGGAAGAGATCCTTTATGACGCAAAGCCCCATGTGGGAACGGATGTGCTGCTGACGGTGGTTCAGAACCTGCGAGGGAGAGTCCAGGCTCTGGGGGGCGAGGTCCGCTTCAACAGCCAGGTGACGGAGTTTTTGCTGGACGGCGGGAATTTGGCAGGGCTGCGGCTGCAAACCGGCGAGGAAATCCCGTGCACCCAGGCGGTGCTGGCCATCGGCCACAGCGCCAGAGATACCTTTGAGACTCTGCTATCCCAGGGCGTACCCATGGAGCCAAAGCCCTTTGCCATGGGTGTCCGGATTGAGCAGCGGCAGGAGTATATCAATTTTTCCCAGTACGGAAAGCAGGACCCCGATTTGCCGCCTGCGGACTACAAGCTGGTGCAGCACCTGGAAGACGGAACGGTCTATACTTTCTGCATGTGCCCCGGCGGCTATGTGGTGGCGGCTGCCTCCGAGGAGGGCAGAACCGTAACCAACGGCATGAGCTATGCCGACCGGGACGGGGAAAACGCCAACGCGGCGCTGCTGGTGACGGTGAATCCCCGGGAATTCCCGGAGCCGGGCCCGTTGGGCGGGATGTACTGGCAGCGGGAAATCGAATCGGCGGCCTACCGGCTTTCCGGAAGCTACCGGGCCCCTGCCCAAAGGGTGGAGGATTTCCTGGCCCATCGGGAGAGCCGGGGCCCCGGAAGCGTGATGCCTACCTATCGCCCGGGGGTTACCTGGACGGACCTGCACCGGTGCCTTCCCACAAATATCACAGACGCTTTGGAGCAGGCGCTGCCGGAGCTTGATAAAAAGCTCTCCGGCTTTGCCGCCCCCGACGCAGTTCTGACGGCCCCGGAGACCAGAAGCTCCTCCCCGGTGAGAATTCTGCGGGACGAGACCAGGCAGTCCGCAATCCGCGGCCTGTACCCCACCGGCGAGGGCGCGGGCTACGCGGGCGGCATTATGTCCGCGGCCATAGACGGCATCCAGACGGCGGAGGCCATTCTGGAGCAGATGCAATAAACAGAAAAAGAGGAGCTGTTAAATAACGCTGTCACTGGTTCGCAATGGCAGATTGTTTTCTAACAGCTCCCCTTTTTTACGCGTGCCCTTTGATTTTAATGAAGAGAAACAGACACAGCCCGATTTGGGCCGCCAGAATCAGCGGGATTCCGATGGTAAACTTGGGGTGGCGGGTTTTGTGCCGGACGGTATACATACCCAAAAGCGCCCCGATGCTCCCGCCCATGGCGGCGGTGGCCATTAAGGTGGCCTCCGGGATGCGCCAAAGATTTTTCTTGGCCTTGTACTTGTCAATCAGCATAAGCAGGAATGCAATAGCATTGATTAAGAGTAAATAGAGAATGGATATTTCTTTCATAAAAAACCTTTCTGGAGGGATGAATTTGAAAAGGGGCGTACTGATAGGAATTCTTTTGCTCCTGCTCACCGGCTGCGGCAGGCAGGAGACCATGGAGACGGTGGCGGATGTATGGGATGTGCCGGCTATGGCGAGTCCCAGGGAGATTCATGTGGAGCTGCCCGGTGAGGTAGGGCAGGAAGCGCTGGAAACCTCCGCCGGGAGGCTGTACCTTACCGATGACTATGAAATCAGCGTGGAGACTTTGGATGCCGGAGACCTGAATGCCACCCTGAAATCCCTGTGCGGCCGAACCCGGGAGGAGCTCACGGTGATGGAAACCGCCTCAGATGGGGTCAAGCGCTACACCTTTGTCTGGGCAGCCGCGGGGGAGGACGGGGAGAGGCTGGGCAGAGGGGTGATTCTGGACGACGGGAATTATCACTACTGCCTGACGGTCCAGCGCCCGGCGGACCCGGAAAAAACCTCTCAAATCGTATGGAGTCAGGTGTTCTCCTCCTTCTCGCTGGCCTGATACTGGCTTAGCACCTGGCTGCACAGGGCGATGCAGCTGTCGCGGACCTTTGGCGGATAGAGAATCTGGGCCTTGTCACCGAAGCCGATGATCCAGCTGAAAAACATGGGACTCTGGGCCACGTCCACGGTAAAGACAAAGTGCTCCTCTCCGTCGGGAAACAGCATGACACCGGTGCCGAATCGGTCGATGACCACATTGGTAAGACTTTTGTGAAACCGCAGCTTGACGGAGACGGTCTCCCCGTCGAACATCTGGAAGCGCTTCTGGACATAGCTGTTCAAGGCCTTTCCCGTGAGCTCCGGGCAGGGCTCCCGGGGAAGGGAGAGCAGGGAAATCTCCGCCATCCGGTCAATCCGGTAGGCGGTGACACCGTGGCGGGGAGAGCGGGCCAAAAGATAGCAGTTCTCGTTGTCCTGATAGATGCAGTAGGGACTGGCGGTATAATCCTTGTCCCGGTACTGGGGCTTTCCGTCCAGCCCCCAGTCGAAATACCGGAAGGAAATCTGCCGGTTGGCCACAATGGCCTCCTGGATGGTGTCGATATCATAGTAAATGGACTGATTCATGTTTTTGATTCGCCCGGCGACCATCACATTCCGGCAGACCTGCTCGGCCTCGGCCTGGCTGGTGAGGGTGCAGAGCTTATGGATCAGCTCCAGGGATTTTTCCTCCGTAAGGAAGCGGCTGGATTGGACGGCGGAAATCAGCAGCTTGATTTCCGGCAGCTGAAAATCCCGCTGGCCAATGTAGAAGCCGCCGTTTTTGCCCCGATAGGTGAGAATATCGATGCCGAATTCCTGCAGTGTCTCAATATCCGAGTAGATGGTCTTCCGGTCGCACCGGATTCCCCGTTTTTCCAGAATCTGAACCAAGTCAATCGCTCTCACCGGGTGGTCCTGGTGGGAGTTTTTTTGCAGATAATCCAGAATGTACAGGATTTTCAGCTTTTGATTGTCCGATTTCGCCAAGGTCGCAACCCCCTTTGCCATGCTTGATGGGGCCATTATAGCACAAAGAGCGAAAAAGAGAAAAGGTTAATTTGATTTTTTCGCAAAAATATGTTACCATATGCCAAACGTACATGTATTTTGCAAAGGAGGAATGCGGGATGCTGCTGCTGGGATGCCATTTGTCCGCGGCCAGAGGGTATTCGCCCATGGTCCGGCAGGCGGAGACAATGGGGGCCAATACGTTTGCCTTTTTTACAAGAAATCCGAGAGGTGCCCGCGCCAAGGACGATGACCCCATCGATGTGGCCATGGCGCAGAAGCTTCTGCAGTGCTATTGTATGGGACCCTTCGTGGCCCACGGGGCCTATACCATGAATCTGTGCGGCAGAAGCGAGGAGCAGCGGGATTTTGCCTGCAAAATGCTTGAGGACGATCTGCGCAAGCTCTCGGCATTCCCCGGGAATTTCTACAATTTTCACCCCGGCAGCCATGTGGGCCAGGGGGTGGAGAAGGGCATTGAGTACATTGCCCGGGCACTGCGGAAGGCCCTGGAGCCGGATTACCCCGTTACGATTCTTCTGGAGACCATGGCGGGGAAGGGCAGCGAGATTGGCGGAAATTTTGAGGAGCTGCGGTTCCTTCTGGATGCGGTGGGCAGCAGCCGTCTGGGCATCTGCATGGACACCTGCCATGTCAGTGACGCGGGCTATGACCTTGCGGAGAACCTGGACGGTGTGCTGGAGGAATTTGACAGAGTCATCGGTCTGGACAGGCTGAAGGCCCTGCACCTGAACGACTCTATGAATGGCTGCGGCAGCAGGAAGGACCGGCACGAGCGCATCGGAGACGGCGCGCTGGGGCTGGAGACCTTCCGGCGCATTGTCAACCATCCGGTGCTTGTGGGAAAGCCCATGATTTTGGAGACTCCCAATGAGCTCGATGGCTACCAAAGAGAAATTGCCATGCTGCGCAGGCTGGGTAGTATCTATAAGGAGAATACATAGTGAACCAATTACAACAGATTCTGACTTTGGTCCAGGCCTCCCGGGAGACCTATGCCGCGGTTTTTCTGGCCGTTTCCAGATATCTGATACCGGCCCTTGGGCTGTGGCTGCTGCTGCACTGCGCCCGACCCTTGATTTCCTTCCGGAGGGAGCCGGAAATCTGGGCGTGGCTCCGGTTTTCCGACGGCTCTCAGGTGGCGGTAACCCACTGGGAAAACGTCATCGGCAGGAGCAAAAGCAGCGACATTACCATCGCTCTTTCCACGGTTTCCCGGAACCATGCGGTTCTGACCCGGTACGATGACGGCAGCTGGACCATTACGGATACCAGCTCCAAAACCGGCACCTGGGTCAACGGGGAAAAAATCGATATCCGGGCCATCCACGAGGGAGACACCATTTCTGTCGGCGGCGTGGATATGACCCTGCAGCCCATTACCAAGCGGCAGGAGCAGCTGCAGTCCCAGCTGCGGACCAAGGGCTCCGGCGGCTGGAGCGGTCTGCTGGGGCTGATGATTTTAACGCTGATGCAGATTTGCATGCTGATGGGCTTCCTGCTGAACGGCCCCCAGGAGGAATACTACCAGTATCTACTGGGCTTTGGCAGCGTTGCGGTGTGCCAGTGGGTGCTGTTTTTCTTCTACCTGATGATCCGCAGAAGCTCCTTTGAGGTGGAGACTCTGGCGTTTTTCCTCTGCACCCTGGGTGCGGCGGCCATTGCCACGGTCAAGCCCGGGGAGCTGGGGAAGCAGGCTATGGCCATGGCCCTGGGCGTTGTCATGTTCCTGGTCATCGGCTGGTCCCTCCGGGATTTGGAGCGGGCCAAGCGGGTGCGCTACCTGGCGGTTCTGGCGGGCGTGGGCTTCCTGGTGGTGACGCTGCTGTTTGGAAAGGAATACTACGGTGCCAAGAACTGGCTGGTCATCGGGGGTATGTCCCTGCAGCCGTCGGAGCTCAGCAAGGTCTGCTTTGTCTATGCCGGTGCCTCCACTATGGACCGGATTATGAATAAGCGGAACCTGATTCTCTTTATTGCCTATTCCGTTGTCATCTGCGGACTGCTGGCACTGATGAACGATTTTGGTACCGCAATGATTTTCTTCTGCGCGTTTCTCATCATCGCCTATCTCCGTTCCGGCAGCGTGGGCACCATTGCGCTGGCCTGCACGGCGCTGGGCTTTGCGGGGGTGCTGGCCATCCGGATTGCGCCCCATGCCATGAGCCGGTTTGCCTCCTGGAGGCACATCTGGGAGAATCCCTATACCTCCGGCTATCAGCAGACCCAGGCCATTATGTGCATTGCGTCCGGCGGCCTGTTCGGCCTGGGGCCGGGCAACGGATATTTGCAAAAGGTCTTCGCCGCGGATTCGGATATTGTGTTCGCCACGATTTCGGAGGAATGGGGGCTGCTGGTGGCTCTGCAGGCGGTGGCGGCGATTTCCGTGCTTGGCCTGTTTTCCATGCGCACGTCCCGGGTATCCCGGAGCAGCTTCTACTGCATCGGCGGCTGTACCGCCGCGGGTATCCTCCTGATTCAGGCATCCCTCAACTGCCTGGGAACGGTGGATATTCTGCCCTTTACCGGCGTAACCTTTCCGTTTTTGTCCAACGGCGGTACCAGTATGATTGGTGCCTGGGGGCTTTTGGCCTTTGTTAAGGCGGCAGACACCCGGCAGAACGCCAGCTTTGCGGTGCGATTTAATAAATAGGAGTATACCAATGAACAGAGTAACCAAAAGATCCTGGATGATGTTCCTATTTGTAGGGCTCCTTCTGGGGGGCATGGGCTTTTTTGTGGGAGAGTACGCGCTGAAAGCCGACAAGTGGATTGCCGCCACGGGCTCTCCGCACCTCTACAATAACAGCAATCTCGGCAACGGTACCGTGGTGGACCGGGACGGGGTGCTGCTTCTGGACATCACCGGCGGCAGAACCTATTCCGACAACGCGCAGACCCGCGCATCCACCATGCACTGGCTGGGAGACCGGCAGGGGAGCATTCAGGCTGGAGCCCTGGCAAACTACGCGGCGGTGATGGCCGGTTACGATAAGGTAAGCGGTCTATATAACTACGCTGGCTCCGGAGGCGTGGCGGAGCTCTCCATTTCCGCGGCGGTGCAAAATGCCGCCCTGGAGGCGCTGGGCGAGCGCAAGGGCACCGTAGGTATCTATAATTATAAAACTGGAGAAATCCTCTGCGCCGTCACATCGCCCACCTACGACCCGGACAATGTGCCGGATATCGCAGGGGACACCTCCGGAAAATATGAGGGTGTTTATCTGAACCGGTTTTTGCAGTCCACCTATGTCCCCGGCTCCATTTTCAAAATTGTCACCACGGCGGCGGCGCTGGAATGTGTGCCGGATATTGAGAGCAGAACCTTCTACTGCGACGGCTCCTACGAATACGGCACCGAGGCCGTCACCTGTGAGACGGCCCACGGGACCCTGGATTTGAAGGGGGCCCTGGCCCACTCCTGCAACTGTAGCTTTGCCCAGATTGCCGAATTGGTTGGCAGGAAGAACATGGAGAAATATGTGGCCAAGTACGGCATCACGGACTCCGTCTCCTTCGATGGCGTGACCAGCGTCAAGGGAAACTACGATATTTCCAATACCGGCGGCGCGTCCTTTGCCTGGAGCTGCATTGGCCAGCACTCGGACCTCATAAACCCCGCCCGGTTTATGACCTTCCTGGGCACCATTGCCGCGGGCGGGAAGGGCGTGGAGCCGTATCTGGTCTCCTCCGTTATGCGGGATGGCGAGGCGGTTTACACGGCCCAGGCCCAAAGCACAGGCAGAATTATGAGCGAGGAGACCGCCGCCAAGCTCAGAAGCTATCTGCGCAACAATGTTCAGACCATCTATGGGGATGGCCATTTCCCGGGCCTGTCCGTCTGCGCCAAATCCGGCACCAGTCAGCTGGGCGGCGGCCAGCGGTCCAACGCCATGTTCGCGGGCTTCCTGGCAGATGATGCTTACCCCCTGGCCTTTATTGTCGTTGTGGAAAACGGCGGCTACGGAAGCGCCACCTGTGTCCCGGTGCTGTCTCAGGTGCTTTCGGTGTGCAAGACGGAAATGGACAATAACAGATGATTTTTTCCCAGGGCTCTTTGGAGGGGCCCTGGGTTCTTTCATATGTGGCAGACAGGTGTCCGGAGAGGGTGGACAGAGACACGTTGTCATTTTTGCACAAAAAATGAAGGAATTGTGAAATATTATATGTAGTGTTTGACTTGTTGACAAATGTCCTTGTGCGAGATACAATATGGACACATTCAACAAGGAGGTAACGGATATGTTCTACAGAGATACGCATAAGGATGCGCAGTCGGTTTTACCTGTTTCCTGCTTGGTACGCCCTGTTCTGATTCTGGCCGGTTTGCGGGTTGCTGACCTATGCGCTCAGGACCTGCGAATTACGGGTTAGAACAGCAGCCGGGGATTCATGTTGTATGAAGAAGCGGTTGCGGGAGCATCCGCTTTTTTATAGTTAGTAAGTAAAGGAGAAAAGAAAAATGAAAAAAGTTCTTGCACTGACCATGGCACTGGCTATGGTAGCCGCTTCCTTCGCGGGCTGCGGCAACAGCTCCAGCTCTGCGTCCACTACCGCCGCCGCTGCCGCCGAAGGCACCGGCAGCGTGAAGATTGGCATGTCCGGCCCTCTGACCGGCGGCGCTTCCGCTTACGGCCTGGCTGTAAAGGCCGGTATGGAGGTTGCCGTTGAGGAAATCAACGCCAAGGGCGGCCTGCAGATTGAGTTCAACGCCCAGGACGACGAGGCCGACGGCGAGAAGGCCGTTTCCGCCTACAATGTCCTGAAGGACTGGGGCATGCAGGTTATGGCTGGCCAGGTTACCACCGGTGCCGCTCTGGCTGTGGCTCCCGAGTCTGTAGCCGACAACATGTTCAACCTGACTCCTTCTGCCTCTGCTGAGGCTCTGGCGACCTCCGGCGCCAACGTCTTCCAGATGTGCTTCACCGACCCCAACCAGGGCGCCAGCGCCGCGGAACTGGTTTCCACCAAGTATGCAGGCTCCAAGGTTGGTATCATCTACGATTCCTCCGATGACTACTCCACCGGCCTGTACAACGGCTTCTCTTCCAAGGCTGCCGAGGCTGGCGTTGAGATTGTCGCCACCACTTCCTTCACTGCCGACAACAAGGCGGACCTGTCCACTCAGGTGACCAAGTGCCAGGAGGCCGGTGCGGACCTGGTGTTCCTGCCCATCTACTACACCGAGGCTTCCCAGATTCTGACCTACGCCAACCGGATTGGCTACGCTCCCAAGTTCTTCGGCTGCGACGGTATGGACGGTATCCTGACTGTGGAAGGCTTTGATACCTCTCTGGCCGAGGGCCTGGCCCTGATGACCCCCTTCGATGCCAACGCTACCGACGAGGCTACCCAGTCCTTCGTTTCCAAGTTCAAGGAGAAGATGAATGGTCTGGTTCCCAACCAGTTCGCCGCTGACGGCTACGATGTGATCTACGCCATCTACGATGCCCTGACCGCTGCCGGCATCACCGGTACTGAGTCCGCATCCGACATCTGCACCGCTCTGGAGGCGCAGTTCGCCACTATGACCGTTGACGGCCTGACCGGCACCGGCATGCACTGGGACGAGAACGGCATGATTTCCAAGGCTC
>OIZI01000257.1_pt1 | contig 28103 bp, 21 predicted proteins | sample 1588441 | NCBI WGS metagenome assembly OIZI01 (sample SAMN03283284) | human gut metagenome | biome: human-associated habitat; material: feces | host: Homo sapiens | place: Peru | collected 2012 | reverse complement strand
CATAACCTTCGCTGCATACCTGCCTACACACATCAAATCCCTACGGGATTTTTTTTCAATTATTACTAAATAATCACAGGGACAACTTGTATATCATTTCTTTTCTTTGGATTACACAGATTTCGTGGCTCTCACTGATTTTTTTGACTAATAAGCCTATTTTTTGGATGCAAAAGCACCAGTTGTAGATGATTTTGCTTAGATTCATTTTTTATTAGTATAAATGATATGATTTGAAGGAGTTGCGCAGTTGTCTAAACATCATTCGGCGCATCCGTTTGCTGTAAGTTGCCTGAAACATGATGGGAATGAGCAGCAGAGAGCATCGCACACAACTGCTGAAATCCATCGTCATTGGGTCGTAACCAAGGTACGACTTGCGGTAGTGGGCATAGGAGCGCTTCTTCGATTTCTCTGCCGTCCAGCAGGGTTCGAACTTCAGGGCAGGTGCATTGGCTAACTTTGCGGGAATCGCCTCAATAGCCCCCACTTGCAGCAGTAGTTCGTACACCGCTTTCATGCACGACTTTGTCTGGCAAAACATCTGCTGCTCCGTGAAACGGCATACATGCCAGCCAGCGGACAGGAAAAGTTTATTTCGACGTTGATCCTTATGCGTTCCATCTTCGGTGATGAAATGAGTGGGATGATGAAAACTTGAATAAGGTTCATCAATCTCTATATCGACATAGACACCATTTTCTTTATCGATGTATGCCAGGTCGGGTTCGTAACGATGCCCACCTATCGTCACGCTCACATCCTCCCTGATCTTTTCCAAATCAAGGCCAAACACATGGGAGAATACCGCCAACTCTGAAGCGCCAGTCTTCTTGTTCTTGGCACCAATAGTGATAACAAACCTGCTTCTGTCAGCAGTGCCTGTTGCTGTTTGTATGATAGGATAATTCATAGGCCCTTTTGGTTAAGAAAATTAGTGCTTTGTTTTCAACTTCGTTTAACCCATGAAAGCCTATTTTTATGCTTGATGCACAAAAATAATGGGGGCTATTTGGTGGATTCGTCGAGTTGTTGGATGATTTTTTGGACTTCTTCGTTGGTGGAAGTGAGTTTTGCTTTGCAGATTTTTAGGAGTTCGGCAGAGCGTTTGGTGTATTTGCCGAGGTTATCCACAGAGCAGTCGGGGCTTTGCATCAGTTGTACGATTTCTTCCAGTTCTTTCACCGCAGCAGAGTAGGTGAGTTCGTTTTGATTTTCCATATTTTTGTGATTTTATTTGTCCTTGATAACTGATTGTGTGCCAGCCACCACCTTGCCATCACGGAAGTGAATGGTCACCAGTTTGCCGGCTTCGATTTGGGCAGCGTCGGTCATGATTTTGCCTTCGCATGTGGTGAGTGTGTAGCCGCGCGCCATCACCTTTCGGGGCGATAGCAGTTCTATTTTGTCGCCCAACGCCTCCAATCGCATCGTCTCCTTCATCTTCACTTGCGCCACCGCATTCTTGATAGCGTCTTTTTGGCGTGCAAGTTGTGCATTCTCGCCCTCGATGCGGCGTTGCACATGCAGGGGTATGTTTTGAATGAAGTTTTGCAGGCGTAGCGTGTTGGTGTCGATGATGCGTTGTGCCATAATCGGCAAATTGCCAGCGTAGTACGACAGTTGTTCCTTCGCTCTGGCGATGTAGTCGCGTGCGATGCTCACCACCTGATTGCTCAAGTCGCCGATGTGCGCCAGTGCGTTGGCTGCTTGCAGAATGATGTGCTCAGCAGCCGCAGTAGGGGTCTTGACACGAATGCCAGCCACATAGTCGAGCACCGTGATGTCTCTTTCGTGACCGATGCCCACAATCACAGGCAGGGGAAATGTGGCAACACGGCGCGCCAAATCGTAATTGTCAAGCGAGTTGAGTTCTTCCGTACCGCCACCGCCACGGATAATCACCACGCAGTCGAACAGGTGCTGGTTTTGCTCCACTTTGTCGAGTGCCGCAAGCACCGTTGGCACCGTCTTTACGCCCTGCATCGTGGCTTGAAACAGGCAGGGATAGAAACACACGCCATATTTATTGTCGGTGAGTTGCTTCATGAAGTCGCCATATCCAGCGGCACCGGCAGCCGACACGATAGCGATGCGCTGCAGCACAGGCGGCACAGGCACCGTCTTGTTTTGCCCGATGATGCCCTCTTGGGTGAGGCGGTTGAGGATTTCCTGGCGTTGACGCTCCATATCGCCGAGGGTAAATTCGGGGTTGATGTCGTTGATGACCACCGTCAAGCCGTATTGAGGGCTATAGTTCACGCTCAGGCTCACCATAATCTTCATATCGTTGCCAATGTCGCGACCCGTCACTTGCTTGAATCGCGCATTGAGGAACCTGAATTGGCTGCCCCAAATTATGGCTTTGATTTTAGCCACCGTTGCACCTGTTTTTGGGTTCTTTTCGAGCAGTTGGAGGTAGCAGTGCTGGTTGATGCGCACATCGGTGGTTTCAGCCACTACCCAGCAGTTCATCACACTTGGGTCGGCCAGCAGTCGCTTGATGCGGTTGTTGAACTCCTGCAGCGTGATAGTGTTGGGCGATTTACTCGTGCCTTGAAGGGCTGTGTCGGTAATTTCTGCCATGTGTGAGCGATTATTTAGAGCGTTTCAGTTTGGTCTTGTCGATGTCGTAGGTGATGGAGTCGATAAGATAGGGGCGGATTTTGTTGTAGTCCTCACGGCTGAGGAACGACTTCTGCTGTTGCGACACCACCAGTTGTCCATCGTTTTTGCCGAAAGTCATCAGAAAGAGCGGAAAGCGCACACGGCGCATCACATCGTCGGCAATAGCCTTGGGTGTGCCTTTTCTGATGAAATCCGTCATCTTCACCATGCCGCCCTTCATGTGCTTGCCGAGGGGGAGCGGCTTCCAGTCGGTGGAGTAGAACGAGATGCGGCTGTCGAGCGCAGGAAGTTGCACGGTTTCGACCACGGCAATCACCGTGTCGGAAGTGCCCTTGGTGAGCATTTTCAGTTCCACTTGCTTCACATCGGAGCAGCGCACCGAAATGTAGGAGGCACTCAAAGAGTCGATTTTCGCAGTGCCGCCATGCACATTGTCGCTTTCAATTTTCTGGCCTTGCTCAGCCATGGTAATCATTGCCGCCCTCACGCCTTGTGTGAGCAGTTCGAACACATTGCCCGGCTCGGAGATAAAGAAATCGCGCACCGTTTCGGCTTGTGCCGAGCCTGTGACAAGGAGAAGGAATAGCGAGAGTATGATATGCTTGATGTTCATTGTCTTTTATTGTTGTTTGATGGTGATAGCGCCGTCGTCGGTGATATGGAGTTCTGAATTGGTGATGTCGTTGCTGCTTTTGGTGCAACTCACCAGCATCGCCATCAGGCAAAGAATGATAGAGAGAGGGCGTTTCATTTTCGTGTTGCTATTAAAATACAATAAGCAAAGTTACAATAAAAACACAGATGCACCAACACATATTGTGTGGTGCACCTAATTTTTTATTGGAGAGATAAAGTGGGGAAGCAACTTGGAGCACTCGGAGCAACTCGGAGCAACTCGGAGCACTCCGACTATCGTCTTAACTCCTTAACTCCTTAACTTCTTCAACTTCTTAACTTCTTATCTTAACTTCTCCCTTAACCTCTTTCTCCTTTTTTCTTTTTGAATTTGTCGAAATTGCCGTGGGCCACTTTTTTTGCGCCCTTTGCGGAGCCTTTGTCGCCCTTTTTGAAGCCACGTTCGTTGTCGCGGCGGGTGCGGCGTTCGTCACGCTCGTCACGGAAACTCTTTTTGCCACCGCCACGGCGTTCGCCAAAGCGCTCTTTCGAACTGAATTGCAGACGGCGACGCTCCTTGCGGTTGAGTTTCACTTCCGTGCCCTCGGTCTCGCTTGCGTAGTTCTTGTCGAGCGAAGCCACCTCGGCGTAAATGCGCTTACCGAAGAAGTCGGCATTTTTCAGCGCCTTCACCACACGCTTGGCATCGCCAGCCTTCACATCGAACAGCGAATAGTTGCTGAGCAAGTCGATGCGGCCGAGGTCCACGCGTTCGCCGTGGGTGTTGCGGTTGAGCAGTTCAATCAGACTTGGGGCGAAGAAACCGTCGGCCTTACCAGCGTTGACAAACACACGCTCGTAGCCCTCTTCGGCGGTGCGGCAGTCCTTGTCGCGGGTGTTGTCGTACTTCACCTTCGCACGCTTCTCGCGTTTCGACTTCTCCTTTTCAGGCACATAGTCGAGTTCGGGAGCATCTTTGTAGTATTCAATCAAGCGGTTGAACTCCAGCGAAAGCATACGCTTGAGAAGGTCTTCGCTGTCGAGCCACGAAAGTTTTTTCAGCACCGAAGGCATAAATTCTGCGATTTCGTCCTCCTTCACCTCCACCTTTTCCAGACGGTCGGCAAGGTTGAAAAGTTGCTTTTCGATGATGGCGTTGGGCTTAGGCACCTCGCAACGCTCGAACGTTTTACCGATATGCTTTTCAATGTCGCGAAGTTTGTTGCGCTCACGGCTATGGATAAGCGCGATGCTCACACCAGTTTTGCCAGCACGGCCGGTACGACCGCTTCGGTGATTATACACGGCGTTGTCGTCGGGCAGGCTGTAACTGATGATATGCGTAAGGTTGTCCACGTCAAGACCGCGCGCAGCCACATCGGTAGCCACGAGCAGTTGCAGATTGCGCTCACGGAACTTCTTCATCACGGCATCGCGTTGCGCTTGCGAGAGGTCGCCGTGCAGTGCATCGGCATCGTAACCGTCCTCAATCAGTTTGGTGGCGATTTCCTGAGTGGTGGCGCGTGTGCGGCAGAAGATAATACCATACACACGAGGCAGATAGTCGCAAATGCGCTTCAATGCCAAGTATTTATCGTTGGCACGCACCATGTAGTAGATGTGGCGCACGTTGGCAGAACCCTCGTTTCGTGTGCCGATGATATACTCTTGTGGATTGTGCATATAGTTTTTGGCGATCGACGCGATTTCGGGTGGCATGGTGGCAGAGAACATCAGCATCTTGCGTGTGTCGGGCACATGTTCAAGAATATTGTTGATGTCGTCCACAAAACCCATGTTCAGCATTTCATCGGCTTCGTCAAGAATCACCGTGTTCACATTCTCCAGGTTCACCTCGCCTCGCTTGATAAGGTCGAGCAGACGGCCTGGTGTAGCCACAATGATTTGCACGCCTTTACGCAAGGCACGGATTTGTACTTCGATGCTGCTGCCGCCATACACTGGCAAAATGCGCAAGTCATCGATATATTTTGCGTAGTCGTTGAGGTCGTTGCAAGTTTGCATACACAACTCGCGAGTGGGGTCGAGAATAATAGCCTGAGTCACCTTAGTGGTGGTATCTACACGCTGAAGCGTAGGCAAGCCGAATGCGGCAGTCTTGCCCGTACCTGTCTGTGCCAGACCCACTACGTCGGAATCTTCATTAAGCAAATGTGGAATTACTTTTTCTTGAATGGGCATTGGAGATTCGTAGCCCAGTTCGGCGATTGCTCGCAAAAGATCCTCGCGGACCCCTAAATCTTGGAATGTTGTCATAAATTATCGTTTGAGCGTGCAAAGTTACTACTTTTTTCTGATTTACAGAAATTTATATGCATTTACCATCGCATTGTGGCACCAAAAATGGGATTTTTTCTAAACGAGGTTGCCAGTTTTTGATGTGATTGAATAGTAATTACCAATGTATCAGGGCATTGGAAACATGCCGAAGGCATGTCCCTACGTTATGGCGTGGTTTTGTATGGGGGAGTTGGTGGAAAGAAAAAAACTCACATAGATTCTTTGGGATTTTCATCCGCTTGAATCTATGTGAGATAAATGTTTTGTTATTTGAGCCTTGCTCGGCTCTCTCTAATTTCTAACGTCTAATATCTAATCTCTAACTTCTTATTTGATAATCAAGTTGATGAGGGCGGTTACGTCGCTCACGTTGATGGTGCCGTCGGCGTTGATGTCGCAGGTGGTGTCGGGGTATGATGCGATGTTGAGCACCTTGTTGATGAGGGCTGTCACATCGGAAGCGTTCACTTCGCCGTCGCCATTGATGTCGCCAGCCACTGATTTCTTAGGATAGTGTGCGTAGAGCGACTTGATGTCGATGGTCTGTTCGCCAGCGGTAGAGTTAGCCTTGTTTGGCACAAAGCGAATTTCCTGCACGTTGATAGGGTAGGTGTTCAGGCTCTTGGTGCCGCCCATTTGTTCCAAATCCAATTTAACGGTGTATTCCTTGCCAGCCTCGAAGCCCTTGCCGTCGGCATCAATCTTCTGATAGTTGACAGAGGTGTTCATCAGATTGCGCACATCAATTTGGATATAGTCGAGAGGCAGAGAACTGACGAAAGTCATGCCGATTTCGTCGGGCAGACTGTAGAACTGCACATTTTTGAGCATTTTAACGTAAGGCGCGCGAGTAGAACTGTATTTGTAGGTCAACAAACCGTTTTCGCTGATTGCGAGTTTGCTTGCGCCAGAACCCTTGAGCGTCCAGCCGCTCCAATCCTGATAGAGATATGCTTCGGGAGAGATTTCCACCGACACTGAATCGGAGTCGGTAAACTCGCCGATTTTGCAACTAATCAGCGTTTTGCCATTCTTCAAACCACGGATTTTGCCGTTTTCCACCACAGCGATAGTGGGGTCGTCAACAGTCCACTCCAAGTTTTCGGGATTGTAGTAGTAGGTTTGAGCGTTGACGGTAGCGGTCACCTCTATAGGCCATGCCTGGTCGTCGACGGTGATGACAGGCTTGAGCGAAATGGCAGGTTGGGCATACATGGTGGTGATATTGATAGATGCAGTCTTGCCGTTGTAGTTGGCGGTGAGCGTGCCATTGAGAATGTTGCCGCTCACGGTGAGGTTTTCGCCGTTGGCAGTACCCAGCGAGGCATCGCAAGAGAGCGTGAAACCTTCCAAATTCTCGTTCACCACGTCGCCATACTTGTTGTAGGCAATGATTTGTGGCTTGTAGGAAGAATAGATAGGGAGTTTGAGCGCGGCATCGGCAAATTGGATAGAAGCCACCTCATTGTCGGCAGGGGCGATAGATTCGAGCAACCAGCCACATGCCACGGCGCGTGGAGTGCCCTCGGTGGTCTTGTTGATGATGGCACCGTTCACGAGCATTTCAGCCGAGCCACCAGCGTCGTAGTTCACCACATCAGAAATGTCGGGGTAGAGACTCTTCAAAATTTGGCACATCACCTCGGTGGTGCAGCCTGAAGAAAGACCGTATTTAGGGTGCTGTGAGCGGTCGATAACAATCATATAGAGTTTTTTGTGGTCGAAACTGCAACCGTAGGCGGTGCGGGAATACACTTGCGTGTTGTAGCCCTCGTCGTAGTTGCGTCCGGTGAGTTCGCCATTGCGCATCACAGTAGCGTTGCCTTCCACCAAGTTTTCAATCCATGGCTCAGTATTTTTGCCGCTGGCTTTCCAGCCTTGGTAAATGCCAATCACATCGCCCTCTTGGTGCACAACCATATCAGCCTTCATCTTGCCAGTGGCGGTGATGCAAGCATCATATTCGCCGAGGGTTTGACGGTCGGCATCTTTCACAATCTTCTTGATAACGAAACTCATAGGCTTGTTCACGCCCCAACCGCTACCTTCGGTGAACTTCAGGTAATAGTTGTCGGCATTGTTGGTGCCCTTGTTGTCGTAGTCAATCCAGTTGCTTTCAAATTCGCGGTCGCGTCCGAAATATTCATTCCACAAGCAGAGTTCGCCAGGCAGGTTGCGCTTGTTCACCTTGTAGATAGGGAGCACTTCGTTGCCGAGACGGCTGCTGTTGATGGTAGCCACCCAACTGCAACCACCGAAAATCAGGTTCTTATCGTGGTCGATAGCCGAAATGCCAGTGCGTGATGGGCCACCGTTCCAAGTGTCGTTCACCGTGTTGGTGTTCACAATCACGGTATCGTTGCGCACCACACCACCGAAAGGAGAACCGAGCATATACACGCTTGGCGCGCCTTGTGTGGGCACACACCAGAAGTTGGCGTTGCAGCCAGCCAACACACGCTTCGATGAAGTGCTGTAGCGCTTTGCCATGCTCACCAGTGCTTCGGTCTTGCCCAAAGTGTTTTGTCCTTGACCAGTTTCCACACGGTTGTAGGGATTGTTCATATCTGCTTCCAGCAAATATACATTCAGAGGATATTCAGGAATGCGGAGAATGGTGTTGACGATGCCAGGACCAATCTGGCGGCGGAAAAGCGTGTCGGCTGTGTATTGTTTAGTGCCGATTGTTACTGCTGCCATCGATGTTGTGGCACAAATGGCAGCCAAAGTCATAACGAGTAATGATTTACGCATTTGAGTAATAGGTTAATAAGTTTGAATTTAATTAGAACATCAAAATTAACAATTTATTACTAAAAAAACACTATATTTGTCAGGAAAAAATGAACATTCACGAATGAAAAAACTGTTTTTTCTCGGTGCTTTGCTCTCAATGCTTTGCCTTGGCGCTTGTGGCGGAGGTGCGAAACCTGCCGCTGTGGCTGATGCCGATACGCTGGTGGAGAAAGACACCACGCCGCTGCCCGACACCATGTATGCCTCTGTGGAAAAACTGCAATGGCGTGTGGAAGTGCTCGACAGCACCGTTGACGGCACCTTGCACGTGCTTGACGACCCATATTTGGAATCAAACTCAAAACTCGCATTCCGAGCCAACCATCTTCGCAACGCCGACTTTGGCGGAAAGGTGAAAGGTGTGCCCAGCAGAATTGTGAAGGACTGGGTGTTTGTCACCGATGTTGACTACACCCCCACAAAACTGGGTGTGTGGGGCGGTGGCACTGGTTGTACCAGCCAGCCCCTGTATGTGGAATGGCCCGACGAGGTGGCGAAGAAGTTCAGAAACACCCCTGCGGCAAAACTCACGGCTGATTTCTCGCAAAAGGAGATAGTGGTGGCATCGCTTTGCGGAAAATTGCATTTCATCAACTTCGAGTCGGGAAAGGCATCGCGCGAGGCGATAGATGTGGGCAATCCGGTGAAAGGCACGCCCATGGTTGACCCACGATTCAACGGATTGGTGTATGCCGGACACGGCGTGCAAGCCCACGGAGCGGTGTGCCAGAATGTGGTGGATTTGTTCAGCCACTCCATCGTGTACCAAAATCCAGGTCTCGACCCCAAGGCATCACGCTTTTGGCCAGCCAGCGACTCATCGCCCATCTATGCCGATGGATTTGTGTTTTGGCCCAGTGAAAACGGCTTGATTTACAAATACGATGTGAAAAACGGCAAGGCGAAAAAGCACAGTTTTCTGCACTACAACCGTCCTGGCGTTCATGCCGCAGGCGTGGAATCGAGTATGTGCGTGTATAAAAACTATGGCTATTTCGGCGACAACCATGGCAATATCATCTGCATCAACCTCAACAATATGAAGCCGGTGTGGTATTACGACAACCGCGACGATATTGATGCCACCATCGTGTGCGAGGTGGAAAATGGGGTGCCTTTCGTATATACGGCTTGCGAGGTTGACCGCCAAGGCGATTCGGGCATGTGCCATATTGCCAAACTCAACGGTTTGAACGGCGAGGTGGCGTGGGCTGTGGAGGTGCCTTGCACCCGACACAACACCGACAACAAGCACTTCGACGGTGGCATGTATAGCACGTCGCTATTAGGTGGCGGCAACTGCTCCGACTTGATATTCTCCACCCTTGCCAACGATGGCGTGAACGGTGATGGACATTTCTATGCCTTTGAGAAGCGCACCGGCAAGGTGGTGTATAAAACCAAGTTGAAGCACTACGCATGGTCGTCGCCAGTGGGCTTCTATAACGAGAAAAACGAACTGTTCATCGTGGTGGGCGACACTTACGGCTACCTCTACCTGATAGAGGGAAAGACGGGCCGAATCATCTATGTTGAGAGGTTTGGCGCTAATTTTGAGTCGTCGCCAGTGGTGGTGGGCAACACCTTAGTGGTGGGCTCGCGTGGGCAAAGCGTGTATAAGGTGCATATTGAATAAAACCATTGAATAAGAATGAAATCAACGATAAAAAAGAAAATTCTCATCACCACAGGTGTGGTGGTGCTGGTGCTGGCGGCGGCAGTGGTGGGCGGTAGCCTCTATTTGCTTAACTTCGCCCTCACGCCATATCATAGAAGCGAGGCTGAAGCCCTCGACCGCATTTATGAGCATAGCCCACATCTGCGAGTGTGGGTGGATAGTTTGAAAGCCGCCGGTGCGATGCACGATACTGTGGTGGAAATCAATGGCAATAGGTTGAACGCCATGTATATCAATGCGCCCACTCCTTCCAACCGTGTGGCGGTGCTGATTCACGGCTACAAGGACTGCAACGCCATGATGCTGCAAGTGGGCGACATCTATTATCACATGGGATACAACCTGCTTTTGCCCGACCTCTATGCTCACGGCAAGAGCGAGGGCGACCACATCAGAATGGGTTGGCTCGACCGCCTCGATGTGATGAAGTGGATGGAGATTGCCAACGAGAAATTCCGTGGCGATTCCGCTGCCACGCAAATGGTGGTGCACGGCATATCGATGGGCGCGGCTACCACGATGTGCGTTTCGGGCGAGACGCTTCCAGCGTATGTGAAATGCTTTGTGGAGGATTGCGGCTACACCAGCGTGCACGACGAATTTGCCTACGAATTGAAGGATATGTTTGGTTTGCCGTCGTTCCCTTTGTTGAATGTGGCAAGCACGCTGTGTAAATGGAAATATGGTTGGGATTTCGAGGAGGCATCGCCACTCAACCAAGTGAAGAAATGCCGTTTGCCCATGCTTGTGATTCATGGCACCAACGACGATTTCGTGCCCACAGCCATGGCGCAGCCCATTTACGACGCCAAACCGCAGCCCAAAGCGCTCTATATGGCACAAGGCAGTGTCCACGCCCGCTCCCTCAGCGACCACCGCCAAGAATACACCGCCAAAGTCCGCCAATTCACCGCGAAATATATCAAATAAGAAGGGGAATTTTTAGAAGTTAAGAAGTTAAAGAAGTTAAGACGATACCTATTTTGGTGGGAGGAAAGACAAAAAACATTTTTCAGGAAGTTAAGAAGTTAAGACGATTGTTTTGGCTTTGGTATAAGATGGTGAAAAAATCACCGATTTAATCCATTTTTTTATCCGATTTTCACCTGCTTTTTGGTGATGATTGGATTTTGATGGATTAAATCGGTGGATTTTTTATTATTGGAGCACTCGGAGTACTCGGAGCACTCGGAGAGCTCTAACTTCTAACTTCTAATACCTAACTTCTAATATCTAATTTCTAATTTCTAATATCTAATATCTAACTTCTAATATCTGATTTCTAATTTCTAATATCTGAAATCTATTTTCTTCTTTTTGATTTTTTTGTTGCTTTCTTTTTTGTGGTGGTTGTTTTCTTTTTTGTTGTTGTAGTGGTTGTTGTTGTTGTGGTGGGTTTTGCTACTTGTTTGCCGGCGTTGATGTAGGTGGCGTACTCTGATTCGATGGCTGGAAGTTCCTTTTCGATGGCGGCGATGCGGTTTGCGTCGCTTGGGTGGTCGCTCATAAATTCAGGTACACTTGCACCACTTGCTGACGACATCTTTTGCCAGAATGTGAGTGCTGTGCGTGGGTTGTAGCCAGCCAGTGACATTAACACCAAACCCATCTTGTCGGCCTCGCTCTCGTGCTTGCGAGAGTAGGGGAGCATCACGCCATAGTTGGCACCGAGACCATACACTTTGCTGGCGATTTGCTGTGTGGAGTAGCTCTTGCCCTTTGTAATGGCTGATACAGCCTTTGCGCCATATTGAGCGAGAATCTGTTGGCTCATGCGCTCCTTGCTGTGCTTTGCCACGGCGTGAGCCACCTCATGACCGAGCACCACTGCGAGTTCGTCGTCGCTTGACACCAGTTTCATCAACCCCTCATACACCACGATTTTACCGCCAGGCATACAGAAAGCGTTGATTTCATCGTTTTTCACAAGGTTGAATTCCCATTGGAAATTCGATACTTCGGATTCAAGACCGGTAGCCCTCAAATAGGCCTCGGTGGCAGCGGCGAGTTTTTTGCCCACGCGTGTCACTTGTTCGCTTTGAGCCTGTTCGCCCGAAATGGTGGCAGAGCTCATGTAGCTCTTGTACTGTGAAAGGCTTGATTGAAGCACTTCGTAATCACTAACTAAATTGAGTTGCTTGCGACCTGTGATGGGCACTGAACCGCAACTGCTCAGGAGCATAGCCGCTCCCGCTAAAATTAATACAGATTTTTTCATTTTTGTGTTATAGTTTTAATGGGTTTCAACGCGTTTAGTAGCTGGGCGTGAGGCATTTCGCTCGTCAACGGCTTTCACCACAGCCTCGGCAAGATTGATAAACGAGCGGCCCGAAACGCTGTTCTGGAGAGTGACAGGCACACCGTCGTCGCCACCGCGGCAAATGCTTGCCACCAATGGCACTTGTCCAAGCAGTTTCACGCCGAGTTTTTCGGCAAGATTCTTGCCGCCGTCTTTGCCGAAAATATAGTATTTCTCATCGGGGTGTGATGCAGGGGTAAACCACGACATGTTTTCAACAATGCCGAGCACAGGCACATTCACCTGGTCGCCCAAGAACATACTCACGCCCTTGCGTGCGTCGGCAAGTGCTACCTCTTGTGGAGTGGTCACCACGATAGCGCCGGTGATGCCGAGCGTTTGAACCAGGGTGAGGTGAATGTCGCTGGTGCCTGGTGGCATGTCGATGACGAAATAATCGAGATCGCCCCAAGCGGCATCGGTGATGAGTTGCTTCAGGGCGTTGCTCGCCATAGCGCCACGCCACAGCACAGCCTTCTCCTTATCTACCACGAAACCGATTGAGAGCAGTTTCACGCCATACTTTTCGAGAGGAATGATGCGGTTTTTGCCGTCGATTTCCTGCATATAGAGTTGCTCGTCTTCCACGCCAAACATTTTAGGCACTGATGGACCGAAGATGTCGGCATCGAGCAGTCCCACCTTGTAGCCCAGTTGTGCGAGCGACACGGCAAGGTTGCTTGCCACGGTAGATTTGCCCACGCCGCCTTTGCCCGACGACACACCGATAATGTTTTTCACGCCTGGCAGCGGCTCATCTTCCTTCTTCTTTTCGGGAGTGGGCTGAAGGGTGGCAACGCTGATGTTGCCCTTGATTTCCAACTCTTCGCCGATGTGGGTGTTGATAGCCACTTCAGCGGCTCGCACAATCGACTTGATGAAAGGGTCGGTAGGGCGTTGGAAAATGAGTGAAAAACTTACTTTGTTGCCATCGATGCGAATGTCATCGGCAACCATGCCCATTTCCACAATGTTTTTTCCTGTGCCAGGATAGCGCACAGTGCTCAGGGCTTCGAGTATGAGATTTGGATAAAGTGTCATGTTTGTTGTTTGTGATTATTCGTTGTCTTTGTTCATGAGTTGGGGCATCTGAATGTAGCCACGGTTGTAGCTGCGGTAGGTGTCCATTTCGATTTCGATTTCTGGCTCTTGTAGTTCGCCATCGTGTGGAAGGTGAAACTTCAGGTATTTGATGGTGAGTCCGCGTTCGAGCCATTGCTTCTCGTAGTGCGTTTTGATTTCCAGAATGTCGTCAGCCTTACCGCTGTGGTAAAGGTCGTCGGTGTCAACTTCCACAGGCAGCTGGTTGAGTTTCACCAGTTCGCTTGTGTAGGTGTAAAGGAAAGGACTGTCGGATTTGAGATGCACCAGTCCGCCGTCCTTCAGAATCTTGCGATAGTTGTTCAGGAATCGGGTGGAGGTGAGTCGTTTGTTCACCTTCTTCATTTGCGGGTCGGGGAAAGTGATCCATATTTCAGATATTTCGCCCGGTGCAAACATACGGTCGATCATCTCGATGCTGGTGCGCAAAAACGCTACATTCTTCATGCCCTCTTGCTCCACCATTTTTGCGCCCGTCCACATGCGTGCGCCCTTGATATCGACACCTATATAGTTTTTGTCGGGGAATCGCTTTCCGAGTCCCACGGCATATTCGCCCTTGCCGCACCCGAGTTCGAGCACGATAGGGGCATCGTTATGAAAATAGTCGCTATTCCATTTGCCGCGCATGGGGCAACTCTCGTCGCTCATCACTGAGAACGGAAATTGGAAGACGCATGAAAACGCCTCCATGTCGGCAAATTTTTTCAGTTTGTTTTTTCCCATTTACTAAAATTAAAATTTAATTAGTTTCTAACCACTAACTTGTGGCTCTTTCCTGCTATGCGCACGATATACACGCCCTGTGCAGGAACTTCATATTCATTGTGACCGGCTTCCACAGCGAGGTTGATGCTCATGCCGTTGATGGCAATGAGTTGTGCGGTGGTGGCTTCGGCGCTCTCAATCACCACACGGCCTGCTTGGCTATACACCTTTGCCGCGCTCTGGCTCACATCAGCCACACCTGTGGTGTTGCCCACACGAGCGACAGTGACAGGGGCGAAGAACGATTCGTCGCTGGCTGTTGCCAACACGGTGTGCGACACCTCGATGGCATCGCTTGGCGCAAGTGCTTGGCTTGCCTTCACCACGAGGGTGATGATGGCACCGTCGTTGCCCTTGATGTCGGCATTCTGCATATTGTAGGCGATGAAGCGCACTGTGCCATCGGGCAGCGTGCCGCTATGGATATTGTGTTTAGCTATGCGGTCGGCCTTGCCGATGCTCACAATCTCCAGACCTTCGGGCAAGCGAAGATCGAATTGCAGAGCGGTGTAGGCTTGGCTGTTGCTGAGTTTCACGTCGATGCTGCGAGTCTCGCCCGGAGCGAGGTTGAAGTCGTCGATGTTCACATTGTCTTCGGTGTTCACTTCCCATTCGCCCACCACCTCTGTGGTGCTGCCGCTGAGAATGAGGTTGATGACCATGGTGATGTCCGACACGTTGATGATGCTGTCGGGGGTGCAGTCGGCTGCGTCGAAGTTGAAGTTCTCAGGGTTGTTGCCGAGAATGTAGTTGATGATGGTGGTGATGTCGGTCACGTTCACCAAGTCGTCGGAATTGGCATCGCCCACGATGTAGCGCTTCGTGATTTTAAACTCGTTCCATTGCATCGCGCTCAGGTAGCTTGCCGAGGCGGCAGCGAGTTCCACTTCCTTTTGCTCCACGCCAGCCCACACATCGTGGCCCAACAGCGGCACGGTGGTAGGTTTGGCGGTGATTCTTGTGAGTCCGGTCATACCAGCCATTGCCTTGGTGCCAATGTAGGTCACTTGTGAAGGAATGGTGAGCCTGTCGATGTCGGAGAGGTTGTAGAGAGCGAAATCGCCAATTCGGGTAATATCGTTGCCCCAAATGTTGGTGTTAGCCACGTTTGTGCCAGCCGTGAGGTATGGAGCCACTTTGGTCACCTTTGATGGCAGCACAAGGTTGGTCACATGGGTGGCATAGAAGAATGCACCGTCGCCCACCTCTTTCACCGATTCAGGGAGAGTGACTTCTTCCACAGGGGTGCCGGCGTAAGCCCATGCGCCGAGGGTGCTCAATTTCTGGAATTTGGCAAGTGCGGCGTCGCTCATCTGTGTGGCGATAAAAGCCTCGCTGCCGATGAGTGCCAACTGTGTGGCATCGCTCCAGCGGAGTGTAGCGAGACTCTTGCAACCAGCGAACGCTCCATTGCCGATAGCCGTAACGCCGCTGCCGAATTTCACGTCGGTGAGCGCAGCGTCGGCAAAAAACGCCTTTGCGCCTATGTGCCCAGCCTCAACGGTGGCACTGGTCAACTTCTCGCAACGCGAAAACGCTCCTTCACCGATTTTTGTGACGGTGGCAGGCAACGCCAACGTGCTGAAACCTGTGGCGCTGAACGCATAGCCGCTGATGCTGTCGAGCGAGGCTGGAAACTCAATCTGTGTGATGCCTTCGCATCCTGCGAATGCCGCATAGCCGACGATTCTCACGCCAGAGGGAAGCACCACGCTGGTGAGCGGTTTACCGAAAAATGAGGTTTGCGGAATTTCGTTGGCTTGATATGTGATTTGCTGTCCAAATATGGGCTCTGCGCCCTCGTAGGCAAGGATTTTCGCGCCGCTGAGGTCAACGGCTGTGAGGTCGTTGCATTTGTCTGCCATGTATTTGAAATCGCGTGCATCGAGCGAGCCCGTGATGGTGAGTTCGGTCACTTTGGTGTCGGTTAGGCGGGAAGAGAGTTCGCCAGCCACATTCTCCACCACCACAGCTTGCATCTGTAATGCCACGCAAGCGATTGCTGCAAAAAGGAATGTGAATTTTCGCATATTCGATTGGTTTAACGATGTAAATACAAATTTACAGATTTTATTCCTTTTCTCCGAAAAATCCGCCCGATTTTTTTACGAATCCCCTCATTTTTTTGCCGTTATACCACTGAACATCAAATGCTCTGAGTGGAATTACAATGGTCTGGCACTGAAACAAAAACATAAAAAACATCCTTTTGCCGATGCCAGTGCTTCGCACCTGTCGTTAGTGCTGTGGCATGTCTGACTTCAAGCGGTGGCTTGAATCATCCACGCCACATCCCGAACGCCGCCCTCTTACGAGGTCGGTGGCATCGCCAAAAGGACAATTAACCACTCGCCTTCGGCGAAAAACCAACCAAGATGTTGCATATGTCTGCTCCTATTTGCTGATATAAACGATTCTGTCATATCGGACTTACAAAGATTTGGGGTTTTACTTATGCCCCTGAACATCAAATGCTCAGAGTGAAATTACTATGGTCTGGCACTGAAACATAAACGCCAGGGGCTCTGGGTTGGTGGGAGCCCCTGGCGTGGGTGATGTTTTTTAGTTATGTGGATTATTTCACAAACTTCATTGTTTGAACGTTGCCGTTGGCATCTACAGCCTTCACTACGTAAGCACCTTGGCAGAGAGCGTCGGTAGCCACTGATTCGCCGTTGGCGGTAGCCACGCACTTGCCGTCGATGCTGTAAACTGCGATTTGTGATGGAGCAGCCACGGTGATGATGCCACCAGCATACTTGATAGAGCCCTTAGCGTTGACCACGTCGGTGATGCCTGTGCCTTCCTCAAACTTCTTAGAGTAGAATGCTGGCATGATGGTTTGGGTGTTGGTGTTACCGGCCATATCGGTGAGAGTAACCTTCATGTCGAACCAACCATCTTCCTCAACCTTCACGTTTGCGAGAGGTGCTTTGTAGAAGTAACCAAATACTGGCATGTAGAACAATTCAGGAACTTCGGTAACGGCGATAGTTTGCCAGTTTTCTGTTCCGTGAGGAGCGCATACCACCTCAACGCTTTGGAGAGGCTTGTGCTCGTAGTAGCGCTTAGCAGCCACTTTGGTGTCGTGGTGATATTGGAAGTCGCTTGCTGCAAATTCGAGAGTTGCGTCTTCAATGTTGTCGAAGCGGTCGGTGATGCGGTCTTCCTTGTTCACGAAGCGGAGCATCTGGAGCGATGGAGCAGAAATGTCGTCGCCAGTCTTGTGGTGGCGCAAAACGGTCACGTTCTTGCCGTCGATGTCGTCAACCTTCACGTTTTCTTGAGTGAAAGTGTGCTTGTTGAATTCGCCGTCTTCTTCCGTTTTTTTTGTTACGGTATTCAGACCAGAATCAAACAATTCTCCATATCTGCCGAGGTAAGAGAGAAGTTTAGAGGAATTGGTGCCGTAGTCCTTAGATTTCACTGAAAGGATAGGGCAAGAGTTGCCGAATGTGTAGCTAAACTTGTCGGTGAATGACAGGCGTGGGTGACCAGGGTAAACTTGTGCTACGCCGCCACCTTCAGGCACGATGTAGCCGTCGAAAGTTTGTTCGTAACCATAATCTACGCAGCGCAGACCACTAACAGCGTTGCCAGTAACAGGCAGACCGATGATGTGCTTCACTTGGTTGCTTGAAGTGAAGATGTCGCCCATCATAGCGCTTGCTGCCACAGCGAAGCCCTTTTGGTTTGCTGGTTCAGGAAGATCGACGTAGAAGCGGTTGGTGCTGTCGGCAAGTATGATAGTCTTGTTTTCAGCCTTGCCGCTGAGCAGAACTGCACCATTGTATGAAGCCCAAACACGAATACCCCAAACGTGGTTTTCTGGATTGCCGGCAGGGGTTGGACAGAATTTTTGTTCGTAGAGTTTCAAGTTCTTAGGATCGCTTGCAAGCACCTTACCCTCGGTAAGTGGAGCTTGGAAGTTGTACAAGTAGGTGATGCCGTTCTTGCCTCTCACATTGCAGTGGTGGAGCACATTAAAGCGGCCGCTGGTCTTGTTGGTGTAAAGGTCAACGTCGTAGCCTTTTACACGGTAAGAACCGCCAACGATTGTGTGGATCACACCCATACCTTCGAGAGTGAAGAAAGTGTAGCTACGGTAGCTTGAACTAATCACATTGCCAGGTTCGGCAACGCCACCGTTTGCATATTGGTCGAGCATAAGTTTTGTGCCCTCTTCGTTGTAGCTTGCGAAGGTGTATGGTTGGTCAGCGTCGGATTTCTTAAACACGAGAGTGGTGTCTTTGCTGATAGTCACCTGTTCTTTAAATACTGCATAGAGTCCGGCTGGTTTGCCTTTATACACAGCGTGCATATCGTAGGTGCCAACAGGCATTTCCACGTTGAAAGTGGAGTTCTTACCACTGTTGTCAACCACCTTCACGCCTTGTTCCTTGTTGTAAACGGTAAGGCTAAGAGGCGTAGCTTCGTTTGTCGCGTAATCGTAGGTGAAAGTTACGGTAGCGGTAGCATCTTGGGCTTTAACCTTGTTTTTGGCTGTGTAGATAGTGTGGTCGGTGAACACAGTTTTGTCATACTCCATTTTGCTTGGAAGCATTAACTCGAATTGGTCATCGGTCGATTTGGCATAAGGATTTGCAGATAAGTCGATAACTGCTTGTGCAAAACCTACTAATGGCATACAAATGCCTGCCGCAAAAAGTAAAAATTTTTGTCTCATAAGCGTTTAGTTATTTGATAAGTTTGGTTATAAGGTGAAAGTCAATTTTTATGCAACAAATGTATGTATATTATTCTTTAAATACAATTGTTTTTAGAGAAAATTTTTCTTTTAAATTAAGTATTTCGGCACAGAATTCTGATGGGGTGGGCGTGAAAATGCATGAAGGCAGTTACGCCCTGCTCGTGGGTGGGCAGGGCGTAACGGTGATGTTATTTGTCGGGGAGGGTTAGTGGGTGGTGGTGTGTGGGGTGACGGGGGCGCGGCGGATGATTATTTGGTCGCCACTGAGAATCATGTTGATGAGTGCCGAAACGTCGGTTACGTCGATCACGTCGTCGTCGATGATGTTTGCCAATTCCAAGTGGAATGGATTTGGGTTTTCGCCTAAGATGTAACTGATGAGTAATGTCGCGTCTGCCACATCAAGGTTGCCATCGCCATTCACATCGCCCAGCAGATAGTTTTTGAGAATGTGGAAGTGTTCCCATTGCTCTGCGTGTGCGAAATCTTCAGCCAATGCCATGTTGGTGAGGTCGAGTTTCACGCTCGGTTGGTCGATGCCAACCCAAACGCTGTCGCCCAATGCTGGCACAGCGTCGGAGTGCGCCTTGATAGTATCAAGACCAGTCATACCAGCCATCGCCTTTGTGCCGATGCGGTTGATGCTCTTTGGAATGGTGAAATTAGGCATGGCGCAAGCGCTGTAGAACGAGAAATCGCCCATTTCGGTAGCCGTTGCTGGCACGATGCTTTCTGACACAAGTGTCTCTGCACCAGCGAATGTGAAGGCTGGAACTGTGGTGAGATTGTCGGGCATGTTGGCGGTTTCGAGTTGTGCGGCATAGAAGAAAGCGCCTTCGCCCATGGTGCTGACGCTGTTGGGCAGGGTTGCTGTGCTGATTGGCGTTTTTGCCAATGCCCAGCCGCCAACGGTTTTGAGAGATTTTTGTGCGGAAAGGTCAAGAGCGGAAATGCTGGTGTAGGCAAATGCCTCGTCGCCGATGCTTTCAAGTGCGGAGCCTTCGATGTTGATGCCAGTCAAAGCCGCGCACGATTTGAATGCGCCGTCGCCAATGGTTTTCACCTCTTTGTTGAGGGTGAGGGCAGCGAGGGCAGCGTCGGCATAGAATGCGTCTTTGCCAATATTTTCACTCCCAACGGTAGCCGATGCCAGATTTTCGCAACGGGCGAATGCGCCTTCGCCCACTGTTTTCACCGACCCAGGCAACTCTACGGATGTGAGGCCGCTGCCGCTGAATGCGTAGCCGCTGATGCTGTCGAGCGAAGCAGGGAAAGCGATAGTGGTGAGTTGGTCGCAACCAGCGAATGCCGCAAAACCGATAGATTTTACCGACGCAGGAAGCACCACGCTGGTGATGGACTTGCCAAAGAAACTGGTGCAAGGGATTGACGCGGCTGCGAAATTGTTGTCAGCGCCGAAGGTGGCTGTCTCCTCGTTGCAATATGCCGCGATGGTCACTTCCGACAAGTCGATTTCTGAAAGCGCGAGTAAATTGTCGGCTATGAATTTGAAATCGCGTGCGTCGATAGTGCCAGTCACTTTCAGAGAGGTGATAGAGTGGTCGGTAAGCAGTGATTCCAGTTTGCCGGGCTGTGATTCAACCGTAGTTACAGCCCACGATGTAAGGCTAATAAGTGTGGCGATGGCCACTAATATCTTTTTCCGCATAATATTCATAATTTATTACAAAATTACATCTTTTTTCTAAATTAAGCCCAACTTTTCCTCAGATATTCCACATCATAACAAAAATCGCACTTTTTGGCAGTTGATGGGAAATCTTACACCGTTGATGGGGAATCTTACACCTATTAAATCCATTAAAACCCGATTTACACCGAGTTTAAAAAAGTCAACAGGTCTACGAGTCAACAGGTCTACGAGTGATAGGATTTAGGGGAGGAAAAAAATAATTGGTGGTAATGGGGTTCTGTGGATAAATACTGGGGGGACTGAAACAAAAACATAAAAAATAGCCTTTTGCCGATGCCAGTGCTTCGCACCTGTCGTTAGTGCTGTGGCATGTCTGATTTCAAGCTGGGGCTTGAATCAGCCACACCACAACTCTAACGCCGCCCTCTTACGAGGTCGGTGGCATCGCCAAAAGGATAAAAACCGCTCGCCTTCGGCGAAAAACCAATCTTCAGAAATCAGATTATCCGAAAGCGCAAATAAAAATCGTATCATAACGTAGGGACATGCCTTTGGCATGTTTCCAATGCGCAGATATTCTGTTTGAAGCGAAACATGCCAAAGGCATGTCCCTACGCTATGGCGTTATCGTTTTGACATAACCACCTACCTATAAAACACATTTTTTCAGGGTTTTTTCGCCGTGAAACGGCGAATGGTTTTTTATCCTTAGGGCAAAAAAATAGCACCTATTGGATTTGGGGTCCAATAGGTGCTTGATTATTTTGTAGCGCACTCGCAAGCAGTTCAGTTGAGAGTGGGATTTAACGCCCACTAAAGCAATCCTGTGAGATCTGTGGGATCTGTGTGAGCCACAGCCACAGTTCTCAAACGCGTGCGAGGCGTGGGGGGAATTAGCGGAGAACTTTTGTTGCGCTTGAAGTGCCGTCGGTGTAGGTGGTCACCATGATGTTTACGCCATCGAATGGTTGAGCCGATTCCACACCCATCATGTTGAAGTAACTTACGCCCTTCACTTCCTTAGCGCTGTTCACATCGTTAACGCCAGTAGCAACCTTGTTAGCGTCCAAATCGAGTGGATATACCATAAATTTGGTGCTTGCGCCGTCAACATGTGAAGGCACTGCCTCTTCTTTCACCAGTGCTTCAAATGAGTACACCTCGCCATCTGTCAATGCAGGATTATCTACAGAGTTTAATGAATAGTCAATGTAGAAGGCTGCCTTGAATCCTTGTACGTTGACAGAACCCTTATGACTTGGGAGGTGGAATACGTCCATGTACCCGTCGTAAACTGCCCAAACCACATTTGCGTATTCGTTAGCCTTTGGAGTAGCGAAGTAGTAACTGCTGGTGTACGCTGGGTTGGTACCCTTCACGCTGCTTTCGCCCATGAAGTTGATTGGGCAGTAGGTGTTAGGAGCAAAGTCGTTAGTAGCGTTTTCAAACACCACATTGGTTGCTTCCATAGCCACATTGGTCTTTTCGGTAAGTGTACCAGTGATTGAGGTAACGGTGTTCTTCTCGTTCACTTGGTTGTAGAGTTCGACTGGCAGGCTCACGAGCATCCAGTTGTTTTGAGCGTATTCCTCTTGCTTGTTGCCGTTGATGTTGAAGAACTTGTCGTCAGCAGCAGGAGCGCTGAAGTTTCTTACAGCCTTAGCAGCGTCCTTCACCACGATGTAGTTCTTGCCAGCTTTTTGGAACTTTTTAGCCACCACCATTTCATCGTTCACTTGGTAAGCGGTACCCTCTGCGCCATTTTCTGCCAAGTTAGCCAAAGTGGTCACTTCTGCAGTTTTAACGATAGTAGTAAAGTCGGCATAGCCAGCACCTGCCACCTTTTGAGCGAAATACAAAACATCTCCGTTGTTGTTGCCATAAGTGCGGAATGTGATAGAGTTGGTAGATGCCACAAGGAATGTTCTTAAAAAAGTTTTGTTTTTGGCATAAGTCCAATTACCATTAGTGTAAGACCAGAAGCTGCTCTCTGAAATGTTCCAGTCTAAGTTTCCTGCTACATTTTTCTTTGAGTATAAATAGTTCTGTGTAGACTTATTGTACATTTTGTAGCCTTCACCGTTTTTCACAAATGTCAGTTCGCAAGTTCCTTCTGGAGCAGAAGTGGCCTCGTTGTTTTTGTCAAACACAAAAGTGGCTGCTGTAGATTTTCCATGTCCGCTTTCAATTGTACCATTGAAGGCATAGCCATCTTTAGAAATCAGTGCATACACACCTTCTTCGGTGATTTCAGAAGCGGCTTTCTTTACCCATTTTTCGCCTGCGCCTTGCTTAAGGGTTGCAAACACTGCGTAATATGTGGTGTTGGCTTTTGCAGTTTCGTCGATAGTTGCATAAGTAGGAGCCACATTAGCATCTACGGTAGCAGTGGTCACCCAACCAGTAAACACCTTGCCGTCGATGTTTTCAGGATTTGCAGGAGTTTCAACAGCAGCACCTTCTTTGAGGACTGATTTCTTCACTTCAGCACCATTCACCATCCAAGTGTAGGTGTATGAAGGGATTTCCTTTACAGTGACGTTGTAAGTTTCGCTTGCAGTCTTTTCATTGTATGTAGCAGTAGCAGTCACACTGGTGGTACCAACAGTCAATGTAGCAGGTTCAAATGTCCAGTTGGCATCAGCGGTAACAACGGCTGTGCTTGCATCATCATAAGTAGCGGTAACGGTCAAGCCTTCTGCGCTGAAAGTTTCGCCTTCAGTATATTCAGTTTGTGCAGGTTCGCCAGTGATTGCGATAGAAGTCAAGGTTTTGGCAGGAGCAGCCTTTTCGTAAGCGATTTTAACATTTTTAATCTCGCAAGTTCCGGCAAAATAAAATTCAACAGAGCTTACATTGCCCGACCAAATCTTTTGTGCGCCCATATTGCCAGCCGACGCATTTAAAGTACTGGATTGCCATGTTGTACCTACAAATTCAATTTTTTTGAGCACATAACCTTCAGGCGCATTGACCGTCATCATATATGAGCGATATGTGCGAGTTTTATTATCATCAACATAGGCATTGGTTGAATTGACGTTGCCAAGAGAAATGCTAATGCCGTTTTGCTGTCCTTGCAATTTGAGGCTCCCATTCTCAACGTTGAAACTTCCTGTATAGTTAGTTGCCCAGAACCAGTTGTTGATAGGGAAAGTGTATTCGCCAGCGGCAATGCTATTATCTACAACTCGCAAAGTGTAAGTGGCAGAAGAGCTTGCGTAAGTGTCGTCGCCAGCATAAGCAGCCTTGATGGTAGTTTGGCCACAAGCTACAATTGCTATTTCACCAGTGGCTTCGTTTACAGTAGCCACGTCGGCATTGCTTGATGAATAGGTGATTCCCGTAATGCTTTCTGGTTTTTTTGTCAAAGTAGGAAATTCCTTTACCTCGCTTGCCAAGTCCACAGTTGCAGTTGGAGCAGACCAAGAGAGCTGTGTAGGAGTTTTGCCTGATTCATCTTCTTTAGTGTCGATTTCGAGAGCACAGATGTACCCAGCTTTGACAGACGAAACGCTGATTTCAATAACACCCGATTCGCCATCTGCAGCGGGGGTGAAAGTGACTTTTGACGTTTTAGTCCAATCTGAATTCGCACTTGTGTTCTTAACCACTTTTCCTGTTGATGTTGCCACTTTCCCTCCAATAGTCACAGTAGGAGTGATAGAAGTGCCACCCAAGTTAAGCCACAACCTAACTTCAGTGATTTTAGTGCCACCCTTGTAAGTCCAGGCAGAAGGAGATGTTAATGTGATTTTTCCATTGGAACCTTTTGCGCCAATTTGAACACCTGCATAGGACTTCTGAAAACCATTCAAATTTGTTGCTTTAATGTTCCAATCAACATCTGTTAAAGGCTTGCCGTCACCTACTGTTGGCTTGGTTGTAAAAACGTGCTGATAAGTCGTTATTCCAGCCCAGGAGGTGGCGGTGGCTAATATAGCCACGATTAATAATGTAAAAATTTTCCTCATAACGAAGATTGTTTAAAAAGAGTTATTTATATATCCGAATTGTCCCTAAGTAGTAATAGTATGACCAAAGCTACGCACAAAGTTAGGCATTATTTCCTTAACCACCAGTATATTTAACAAAAAAATGACTCAAATTCATAAAAAATCATAAAACAGCAAATTCTTCTGAGTTGGAACGAGTTAGCGTGAAGATTGTGCTGGAGCCCGGCATTTGAGCGCGCATCGGCGTTGGAAGAGGTTTGAGGCACGCCAACGCGAGGTGGGTGGATAAGGAAAAATGGCGGTAAAGGTGGTCAAAAAAACATAATTAGGGGATAAGGCGTACACTTTTAGCAAAATTTCTGTAACTTCGCAATTTAATAGCAGTTTTTTCGATGGAGAAATTAATGCAATATGTGTGGAAGCATCGCCTGTGGCGGTCGGAGGATATGGTCACCAACACCGGGAAAAAGGTGAGGGTGGTGGATCCCGGACTGCTTAACACCGACGCTGGCCCCGATTTCTTCAACGCAAAAATCGAGATTGACGGCCACATGTGGGTGGGCAACGTGGAAATGCACTACCGCGCCACCGACTGGAAGCGTCATCGCCACGACAGCGACAAGGCTTACGACAGCGTGATTCTGCATGTGGTGGCGAAGGACGATGCGCCTGTGCGCCGCACCAATGGCGAGTTGATTCCGCAGTTGGTGCTGGAGGTGTCGCCGCAGTTCAATGCCGACTACGCTTCGCTCGTGGGTGCCACCATCGAGGTGCCTTGCGCCACAAAAATCAAGCAGGTGCCACACCTCACCATCGTGGAATGGGTGGAGGGATTGGCGTTTGAGCGACTGCACGGAAAGGTGGAGCGCATTCACCAGTTGCTCGACAGTTTCAACGGCAGTTGGGAAGATGTGTGCTATGTGACACTCGCCCGTAACTTCGGTTTCGGCATCAACAACGATGCGTTTGAGCGGCTGGCTCGTCGCACTCCGCTTCGCCTGCTTGGCAAGCACAGCGATTCGGTGCTGCAAATCGAGGCGCTGCTTTTCGGCCAGGCTGGTATGCTCGATGTCCAAAAGCCGGGAATGGACAGCTACTACAACCAACTCTGCACCGAATACGCCTTCCTCTCCAACAAATTCCAACTCACCCCCATGGAGAAGGAGTCGTGGAAACTGTTCCGCATTCGTCCGCAGAATTTCCCCTATCGGCGCATCGCCATGCTGGCGCAGTTTATCGAGGGCGGATTCAGAATGATGAACCGCATTCTTGATGCTGAGGGCGAAAAGGAGATGCGCGCACTCTTTGAGGTGGAGTTGAGCGGCTATTGGACCAAGCACTACACCTTTGGCAAGCCCAACGAGCGCGCCACCGCCACATTGAGCCGCAACTCTATCGACATCATTCTTATCAACACGGTGGCTCCGCTGCTCTACGCCTACGGCGAACTCACGGGCAATTACGAGATGACTGACAAGGCCATCAAACTGCTGGAGGATTTGCGGGCTGAGAGCAATTCCATCGTGGCGCACTTCGTGGCTTACGGCATCGACTGCCCCGACGCGCTCACCTCGCAGGCACTGGTGCAGCTGAAGCGTGAATACTGCGACGCGCGCAAGTGCATCTACTGCAAAATCGGCCACCACCTGCTGAGTAAGGCGGCTCGTGGCGAATAGCGACAGAAACATAAGAAAAACAACATTATTATAACATTACAGACTAAACTTTACAAAGACAATGAAAAAGTTCACACTTATTATGGCACTGACAGCCTTTTTGGCATTCGGTGTGAAAGCAGAAAAAGTGGAGCCAATCAAGTTTGGCAATTTTGAAAACTGGGTCACTCGCGTGATTAAGGAATCGGGCGTGATTGGCGGCGAAACTAAAAAGGTGTATGAAATTGCACCCAACGCCACCATCAACGGTGCCAAGGCTTACCACAATATGGGCGGCTCGCAATGGGCCACCAGCAATGTAATGGCGAAAGTGATGGGCGTGGTGAAAACGAGCAACGCCGTTTTCCCCGACAAGCACGGCGCTGGCCGTTGCGCTAAGCTCACCACCCTTCTTGAGCATGTGAAGGCAGTGGGCATCATCAACATGGACGTGCTGGTGTCGGGCACCATCTTCTTGGGCAAGATGGTGGAACCTGTGAGCAGCACCAAGAACCCTTACAGCAAGATGGAGATGGGCGTGCCTTACACCCAAACCCCTAAATTCCTCCAATTCGACTACCGCCTTGTGGCACCTGCTGGCGCTCCTATCTATTCGAGCGGTTTCGGCAGTAAAAAGAAACTCAGCGGCCGCGACAATGCGGAAGTGTTTGTGCTGCTCCAGCGCCGTTGGGAAGATGCTAAGGGCAACATCCACGCTGAGCGTGTGGGCACCGGTCGTGAGCGTTTCGGCAAGACCACTATGGGCTGGGTGAACAAGCACCGCATTCCCATCTGGTATGGCGACATTCGTCATCATGCTGGCTACAAGTCGTTTATGGGCTTGATTCCAAGGGAAAAGAGCTACTACGCACGCAACTCCAAGGGCAAAATGAAACCCGTGATTGAAGAAAAATGGGCACCAGTGGGCACAAAGCCTACCCATGTGGTGGTGATGCTCTCAAGCGGCTGTGGCACCGCCTACACAGGCACCGTGGGCATGACCCTCTGGGTTGACAACGTGGCATTCGTGCATTAATCCAAACAATTATATATAATATAGGGGCGTAAGTGTTTTGCGCCCCTTCATTTTCAAAATTATGAAACTGAAATTTATCGCTCCGCTGATGCTACTCGGCATAATGGCTGCGTGCCAAGGCGGAAAACAAGAAGCAAACTCCGAACAGTCCACCGAGACAGCCGACACCACTTTGCTGGAAGTGAACGTCGGCTCAAAGGTGCCCGATGATTTTTATTTCGTGGAATATGTGAACCCACGCTTCGCATTCCATTGCGAATACCCTTCGTTTCTCGACAAGGGCGAGGCTCCAGCCAATGGCGACGGCCGCGTTTTCTCCAACAATGAGTTGGTAATCACCGTCTATGGCGAATACGACGAATTGGGTAACGCCGACATCAAGAAAGCCTTTGCTGCGGCAAAGAGCAAGACCGACACCCTGCAAATGCAAGCCGACAACTGGTATAAGATTTGCGGCAACGACAACCACGGCAACACCTACTGCCGCAAAGTGGTGGAAGTGGACGGCGCATTCGCCACCGTGCTCGCCACCTATCCAACCCATTTCGCCAACTCCTACGCTCCCATCGTCAACAAAGTGATGGACACCCTCTCTCCCCTCACCCCCTCGGAAGAATAAAAGTCTACGAGTCAACAAGTCAACAAGTCTACGAGTCAACAAGTCAACAAGTCAACGAGTCAACAAGTCAACGAGTCTACGAGTCAACAAGTCAACAAGTTAACGAGTTCTTTAGTCAATGGACGGCTCAGTGGAAAATTTCTGGGGATAGATTATGCAATGTGTCGATTTTGCATGGTAGGGACGCGATACTTCGAAAGCACTGAAAAAGTAAAACCAACTTTCAGATTAAAAGTTAATAACGGAGAAATAGTCGTTTTACCCTTCTTTTTCTGCCTATCATAGC
>OIZI01000254.1_pt1 | contig 28296 bp, 31 predicted proteins | sample 1588441 | NCBI WGS metagenome assembly OIZI01 (sample SAMN03283284) | human gut metagenome | biome: human-associated habitat; material: feces | host: Homo sapiens | place: Peru | collected 2012 | reverse complement strand
GTCCCCTCCACATCCGCCGCCTGCGGGCGGCACCTTCTCCAGCAGGAGAAGGCTTTTTTGGCTTCCGTCCGGGGGGGATACGTTCAACCAGCTGCTCAGTTTCACTACGTTTCGGGCGGCTGATAGCCGCCCCTACGGTATATTGCTGGAATTTGTTCACAGAATTGTAACTCGTACAATTTTCGTGGAATGATCACTTGTACAATTGACATTTGCCGCTATTTTGTGATATTCTTTACGGGATAACTCTAGCTGAGGGGTGAAACCCATGAAGAAAACCATCTGTCTTCTGAACGATTCCTTCCCGCCGGTGATTGACGGGGTTGCCAACGCGGTGGAGAATTACGCCAGAAACATCGACAAAACCGGGAAAAACGCCGTTGTGGTCACGCCGGAATACCCCGGCGCGGATGATACCGGCTACCCATACCCCATTCTGCGCTACCCTGCCCTGGACCTGCGCAGCCGCACGGCGGGATATATGGCGGGCATTCCCTTCGCCCCGGATATTCTGCGGCAGCTTCAGGAAAAAAACATCGGCCTGCTGCACAGCCACTGCCCCATTGTGTCTACCATGCTGGGCCGGGAGCTGCGGCAGGTGCTGGACGTGCCGCTGGTGATGACCTATCACACCAAGTTTGATGTGGACATCGCAAACCTCATTCGAAGCAAGGCCCTGCAGGAGGGCAGCAAGCGGGCATTGCTTGAAAACATCAACGCCTGTGACGAGGTCTGGGCTGTCAGCCAGGGGGCGGCGGAGAATCTGCGCTCCCTGGGCTACTGGGGGGACTGCGTCATTATGCGCAACGGTGTGGACCTGCCCCGGGGCCGGGTCAGCCCGGAGCTGATGGCCCAGGTGACGGAGGGCTTTGACCTGCCGGAACAGGTGCCCTGCTACCTCTTTGTAGGGCGGATTATGTGGTACAAGGGCCTGAAAATCACGCTGGATGCCCTGGCGATGCTGAAAAACAGGGGCCGGGACTTCCGCATGGTGTTTGTAGGCGGCGGCGGAGACTATGACGAGGTGACGGCCTACGCAGAAGAGCTGGGCCTGACGGACAAGGTCTTCTTCGCCGGCCCCCAGTCGGACCGGGAGAAGCTTCGGGCCTGGTACTGCCGGGCGGACCTGTTCCTCTTCCCCTCCACCTTCGATACCAACGGCCTGGTTGTCCGGGAGGCGGCGGCCTGCGGCCTGGGCGCGGTGCTGATTGCCGGGAGCTGTGCCGCCGAGGGGGTAACCGATGGGCGCAACGGACTGCTCATTGAGGAAAACGCCCAGAGCATGGCCGCTTGCCTTGAAAAGCTTCCAAAGCCCGCCATGGCTTCCATCGGCGAGTACGCCCAGCGGGAGCTCTACCTCAGCTGGGAGGAGGCCGTAGGAGCCGCCCGGGAGCGGTACGAAATCGTCATGGACCGGTACCGCAGCGGGGCCTACGCTCCCCACAGGAAGGCTCTGGAGCCGGTGTTCAAGGCCAGCGGCGAGCTCATGGAGGGCCTTGCGCGGCTGGAGGAGCGCCGGGACGAGCTGCACAAACAGCTTTCCAGCGCCGTCGAGGAGCTTCGGGAAATTTTATAAGGAGGCAGTATGCTCACAACAGTACTTTTTGACCTGGACGGAACACTGCTTCCCATGGACCAGGAGCAATTCGTCAAATGCTATTTGGGGCTTCTGGCCCGGAAGATGGCCCCCAGGGGCTATGACCCCAAGCTTCTCGTCACCACCATCTGGAAGGGCACCGAGGCCATGTACCGCAACGACGGCACCCGGAGCAACGAGGCGGTTTTCTGGGAGGTCTTCGACGGGACCTTCGGTGATATGGGCCGGGCGGACCGGGAGATTTTCGAGGATTTTTATCAGAACGAATTCCAGCAGGCCCGGGAAAGCTGCGGCTTTGACCCCAGGGCCGCCGAGGCGGTCCGGGAGATAAGGGCCATGGGGCTGGAAACCGCCCTGGCCACCAATCCCCTGTTCCCGCCCAGTGCGACGGAAAGCCGGGTCCGGTGGGCCGGGCTGCAAAAAGAGGATTTCCGCCTGATTACCACCTACGACAACGCCCGATACTGCAAGCCCAATCCCGCCTATTATCAGGACATTCTGGACACGCTGCACGTAAGCCCCCGGGAGTGCCTGATGGTGGGCAACGATGCCAAGGAGGATCTGGCGGCCAAGGTGCTGGGCATCCCCGTCTTTTTGCTGACGGACTGCCTCATCAACAAGGGGGAGCGGGATATCTCCCGGCTGCCCCAGGGAAGCTTCCCTGAATTACTGGAATACATCCGTTCTTTGACGGTAGATTAAGAAGAAAGCGGCGAAAAAAATGCGCAATATCATGATTCCGGAGAACTATTCCCCCGCCCTGGATGCCTACGACACCCAGCGGGCCATTGCCTACATCAAGCAGACCTTCCAGCAGGAGTTTTCCAGCGCGCTGAACCTGAAGCGTGTGTCCGCCCCCCTGTTTGTCACGGAGGATTCCGGCCTGAACGACAACCTGAACGGCTACGAGCGGCCTGTCAGCTTCGATATCCCCGCCGTGGGGAAGGATGCCCAGGTGGTCCACTCCCTGGCCAAGTGGAAGCGGCTTGCCCTGAAGCGCTACCACTTTACCGTGGGCAACGGCCTGTACACGGATATGAACGCCATCCGCCGGGACGAAACCCTGGACAACGTCCATTCCATCTACGTAGACCAGTGGGACTGGGAGAAAATCATTACCCGGGAAAACCGGAACCTGGACTATCTAAAGCTCATTGTGGAAGCCATTGTCCGGGCCATCTGCGATACCAACGACAGGCTCCATGTCCGCTACCCTCAGCTGAGAGTCGCTTTAAGCCGGGAGGTCAGCTTCATCACCACCCAGGAGCTGGAGGACCTCTATCCGGATTTGACACCCTCCCAGCGGGAAAACGCCTATGTAAAGGAGCACCCCACCGCCTGCATTATGCAGATTGGCGGCGCTCTGCGCTCCGGCAAGCCCCACGACGGCCGGGCCCCGGACTATGATGACTGGAACCTGAACTGCGATATCTTCTTCTGGGACGCGGTCCTGAACCGGGCATTGGAAATCTCCTCCATGGGCATCCGGGTGGACGCGGAGTCCCTGGACCGCCAGCTCACCGTCGCCGGGTGTGACGACCGGCGGAAGCTTCCCTTCCATCAGATGCTCCTGCACGACGAGCTGCCCCTGACCATCGGCGGCGGCATCGGCCAGTCCCGGCTTTCCATGCTCTTAATGGGCTGCGCCCACATCGGTGAGGTCCAGTCCAGCATCTGGGACAAAGAAACCATGGAAGTCTGCGAAAAAGCGGGCATCCCCCTGCTGTAAACATGAAACGGTTCCGAAAAGTTTATCTGGAAATCTCCAACAAATGCAACCTTTCCTGTGCGTTCTGCCCGGGAACGGCGCGAAAAAAAGGGGCCATGACGGAAGAAACCTTCCGTCTGGCCCTGCTTTCCTTGCAGCCCTATACAGACTATCTGTATTTTCATCTCATGGGGGAGCCCCTGTGCCATCCAAAGCTGCCGGAATTTCTGGCAATGGCCTCCGAGCTGGGCTTCCGGGTGATTCTCACCACCAACGGCACATTGCTCCCGGAACGGCAGCCGCTTCTACTGGAAGCCCCGGCCCTGTACAAGGTGAATATCTCCCTCCACGCCTTTGAGGCAAATGACCTGCGCGTCCCCTTTGCGGACTATCTCTCCGGCTGCACCGCCTTCGGCCAGGCGGCCATGGGCAAAAAGCTGGTGGTCTACCGGCTCTGGAACAACGGCGGTGCGGACAGCCGGAACAAAGAAATTCTGGACGCGCTGCACCGGGCCTTCCCTGCCCCCTGGGTTCCCGGCAGACGGGGCACCGCCATGGGCGACCGCATTTTCCTGGAGCCGGGGGACAAATTCGACTGGCCGGACCTGTCCGCCCCGGAGCGCCCGGGCCCCTACTTCTGCTACGGCCTGCGGGACCAGCTGGGGGTGCTGTGGGACGGCACCGTGGTTCCCTGCTGCCTGGACCACGAGGGGGACATCCCTCTTGGAAACCTCTTTCAGGAGGATTTGGGGGCCATTCTGGACAGCCCCCGGGCCAAGGCCATCTACGGTGGTTTTTCAAAAAACCAGGCCTCCGAACCCCTCTGCCGCCGCTGCGGCTATGCCGAACGGTTCCGGAAATAACAAAAATGGCTCCCCTTTCAGGGGAGCCTATTATTTACCGGTGAGGAGAAATTCATCCAGCCCCGCAAACTGTTCTTCGGCCTGGGTTTGAAGACTGGAAATCTCCATTTTCCCGCCCATTTGCAGGCACATTTCCAGCAGCGCAGCCCCACTGGGGGTCTCCCCTGCCAAGGCGTTCCACATCGGCCCACAGAAGCCCGCGTCCTCCAGGACGTGGGTTTGTTTTTCGTCGTAAATCACGGGCACCACATTTTTCCCCAGCACCCAGCCCAGAATCATGGCGTGGAAGCGGGTGGCCAGGATGGTTTCGCACTTGTTCATCTCGTAGAGCATCCGCTCCGGGTTTCCCTGATATAGCAGGGATTGGAGCTTTTGGGGCTTTTTTACCCGGGAACGAATTTCCCGGATGGCCTCGCCGTCCCCTTCAACATCGCACAACCCCAGAAGCCGCACGGGAATCTCCTTTTCCGCGCAGAGGTCGCAAAGCTGGGCGATGGCCCGGTAGTAGCCTTCCCGGGTGCCCTCCTCCCGGAAGCAGCCCTTTTTCCCAACCAGGCTGATGCCGATGCCCCGGCCCGCCTGCTTCACCTGCCGGGGCTTCCAGCCGTAGAGCACATCCGGGGCACAGCGGACATTGGGCACGTCTCCGATGAGCGCTTTGGAAAAGCGGTCCCGGAGGCAGCAGTCGGCCAGGCCGGAGAGTGTTTTCCGGAGTTTTTGCAGATATTCCTCCGAACAGCCGCTTTCACAGTTGGCCCCGATGAGATAGCGGGGGCCGTCGCCCCCGGGAAAATCCAGATTGGCCCCCTCCCAAAGGATGGAGCCGCCAATCACCACGGTGCCGTCCAGCCCCTGGCCGTCGAACACCTCCTGCCGCCGCAACCCCAGCTGGTGCGTCACCTTGCGGCGCACTCGGTCCAGCCTTGTGGGCAGGACAATATTGTGCTGCCCCAGAAAGGCGTTTTGATTGGCCCCCAGGGCATAGACGTAGAATTTGGTATCGGGATATCGTTTGGCCAAGCTTAATACAAACAGGTCGTCCCCAAAATTGGACTGGAAAAATCCGTGGACATAGATTTGTTTCATCGGTTTTCCCCCATTTACGGCAGCAGGTCCAGCAGCTCCTGGGGGGTAGAGACAATGGCCTTGGCACCGGCAGAGCGCATTTCCGCCACATCCCCATAGCCCCAGCTGACACCGATGGTGGGGATGCCGTGGGCGGAAGCGCCGAGAACATCGTATTTGGTGTCGCCCACCATGGTCTTCTCCCCGTCCCGGCCCGCCTGTTGGAGCAGATACGCTATCACGTCCTCCTTGCTGTTCCGTCCGCCCTCCATGGCGGCCCCGCAGAGGAGGTCAAAATATTTAGAGAGGTCAAAGTGGTCCATAATCTCCACGGCGGTCTCCTCCGGCTTAGAGGTGGCCAGGTACAGGTGGTAGCCCCGCTTTTTCAGGGCTTCCAGCATCTCCGGGATGCCGGGATAGGGCTTGTTTTCAAACTTGCCGATGGGGATATAGCGGCTGCGGAAGACCTGCACCGCCTCCTCCGTCCGCTCCTTGGGAATGCCGAATTTTTCAAAGGTGTCCCACAGGGGCGGGCCGATAAAAACCCCCATTTCCTCCCTGGGGGGCACGGGATAGCCCATCTGCTGAAACGCGTACTGGGCGCAGTTGATAATCCCCTCGCCGGATTCCGTCAGGGTTCCGTCCAAATCAAAAAGTACCGCTTTCATACAATCATCCTTTCTTTTGGACGATTGTACCATAATTTTTGCCTGTTCGCAAGCCTGTGTTGCCCATCAGCCGCCCAGGCTTGTCCGCAGGTGGCTGAGCGCCTCGGGGCCCGTCAGACCGAAGACGATTTCCAGCTCCTGGGAGAGTATTTTTTCCGCGTCGCGCAAAAAGTTATCATCGCACATATGGAGCCGTTTTCCCTGGGCCCTTTGGTTGGCCCGGTGGGCATAGAGGGTGTAGATGGTCTGCATCAGGCTTTCCCGTCCGGCACCGTTCAGGGTACGGTAAAACTGCTTGCGCTTGTTTTCGTCCGGTATCCAGTTGCTGGTGTGGGTGGTTTGGGCGGTAAGCAGCCCTTCCAGCTCCTCTCTGCTTGCCAGAGAGCTCACCTTGGACATGGCCGCTTCATTCCCCGTGGGCACCATATACTGGCTGCCGCCCCGCCCTACCGGCTCCAAAATCAGATACTGCTGCGCGGTTCTGCCTACCATACGCTCCTGGATATCCGCAACCTGACACACACCGTGAACGCCGTAAACCACCTGATCGCCCACCTGAAACATGGAAAAATCCTCCTCTTGACAAATTTTATCTACAATGATATAATATCAAATTTTTCCTATTTTTTCAAATGGTGCTTTTCACGAATTTTGGGCAGAAAAATACAGCATTCCGTACAAAAAATGCTGGCTCCCCATTCAGAGGAGCCAATCGTATTTCAGAACCGGATTTCCGGTCTGTAGTGCCTGAGCCAAAAATCCAGGCTCAAAAAATAGGCCTGCTTTTGGGGCCGCTGCATGAGCTGGCCGTACCAGGGCCAGACAGTCTCCCGGGACAGGAGGGCTTTCAGCGCCTCCCGGTCTACCAGGGCGAACAGCGGGGTATCCTTTTGGGCCAGAAGGGCCTCGACGCGGGTTTCCAGAAGCTTGGCGTATCGGGGGTCCAGGGTTTTGGGGTATGGGCTCTTTTTCCTGTGGGCAACCTCTTTTGGCAGGATGTCGCCGCAGGCGGCCCGGAGGAGGCCCTTTTCCTCCCCGCCATAGTCCTTGTATTCCCAGGGGACGGCATAGAGATATTCCGCAATCCGGTAGTCGCAGAAGGGCACCCGGACCTCCAGGCCGCTGAACATGCTCATGCGGTCCTTCCGGTCCAGAAGGGTCTGCATGAACCAGCGGAAATTGAGATTGACCATCTCCTTCATTCTTCTCTCCAGTGGGCTGTTTTCGGGAAGAATATCGCTTTCCCGGCAGGTGGCCTGATAGGCCTCTATGACGTACTCCCGGCCGTCGAAGTGTTCCGCCAGCCGGGGCGCGAGGATGGAAACCCGGTCCTCCGTGTTCTGGGCCCAGGGGAAGCCCGCACGGGCACGGACCTCGCGGTCCCGATACCAGGGATAGCCGCCGAACAGCTCGTCGGCGCACTCTCCGGAAAGGGCGACCTTGACAAACCGGGCGATGGATTTGCAAAAGGCCAGCAGCGAAAAATCCACATCCGCCATCCCGGGCAGGTCCCGGGCGACGGTGGCCTCCTCCAGAACGCCTATCAGCGCCTCCGGGGAAAGCTCTACCAGGTGCCGATCCGTATGGAGGAAATCCGCCATCAGGGTGATGTAATCACTGTCCGCGGTGGGCTGAAATTTTCCGGGGCGAAAATACCGGTCGTTGTCGGGATAGCCCACGGAAAAGGTGGGCAGGGTCTGCCCCTTTTCGCGCAGGGTCTCCGCGCAGACGGCGCTGATGATGCTGGAATCCAGTCCTCCGGACAGAAAGGTGCCGATGGGCACATCGGAGACCATCTGCCTCTGGATGGCATCCAGCACCAAAACCCGGGTGTGCTCCACGGTCTGGCTGAAATTTTCCCGGTGCTCCCGGTCTTTTAAATGCCAATAGCGCCGCACCTCCAGCTTTCCCTGGGAAAAGAACCCGCACTGCCCGGGCTCCAGCTCGCGAATATCCGCGAACACCCCGCTGCCCGGCATCCTTCCGGGGCCCAAAAGCAGCAGCTGGGCGGCCCCCTCCCGGCTGAGGGCCGGTGGACTCTGCGGGTGGGCAAGAATGGTCTTGATTTCCGAGGCAAACAGAAGCCCGCCGCCAATCTGCCGATAGAACAGGGGCTTGACACCCATCCGGTCCCGGGCCAGAAACAGCCGCTTTCGCGCCTTTTCCCATACGGCGAAGGCGAAAATGCCGTTCATTTTGTCAAGGGCATCTTCCCCCCACTGGGCATAGGCGTGGAGGACTACCTCCGTATCGGAATGGGTAAGAAAGCCGTGGCCCAGCTTTTGAAGGGCCTGCCGCAGCTCAGCGGTATTGTAGAGCTCCCCATTGTAGACAAGGGCGTAGCTTTCGTCCCCGAAGCACAGGGTCATAGGCTGCGCCCCGCCCGCGGGGTCGATGATGGCAAGGCGGGTATGCAGCAGCGTACAGCCGGGAAACCGCAGGCAGCCCTGACCGTCCGGCCCCCGGCGGGCCATGGTTTCCAGCATTGTTTTTTCAACCGTTTCTCCGATTTCCAGGCCCACACAGCCGGATATGGCACACATAAAAATCACACTCCCCTATCAGTTTATGCCGAAAGCCAAAAAGGGTGCATGAATCCGGCTTCCCGGCGAATACTAGCCGGGAGGTGAAATGCATGAAAACCAATCGAGAGATTCTGTCCTCCGTTCTGAAAACCACCCAGATGGGGCAGCTTGGCATCCGGAGTGTGCTGGACGCGGCGGTGCAGTCGGACCTGCGGCAGGCCCTCAACCAGCAGCTGCGGGAATACGACCGCATCGAAACCGAGGCCCACAGCATCGCCTCCCAGCGGGGCTGGGAACTGCGGGAGCTGGACCCGGCGGTGCGGGCCATGACCGATCTGATGGTGCGGCTGCGGCTTCCCAAGGCAAACCCGGATTCCAAAATTGCGGACCTGATGATTCTGGGCAACACCAAGGGCATGGTCAAGGGCCTGAAAAACATCCACGCGTCCGATGGCCGGGACGGCCGGGTGACCACCCTGTCTCAGAAGCTCATCGACACGGAGACCAACAACATCCGCCAGATGCGCCCGTTCCTGTAGGAACCTTTTTGCTCCGGGCGGCATAGACTGGGAGGATTCCATAAATGGAGGGATGCCAAATGCCAAATGGGTTTCTGACCGCCCGGGCCTACATGAGCTATGCCCAAATTCCTTTGGAGGACGTGGCTGTGGTGATTGCTGCCCAGGACGGGACGGCCATTGCCATGCGCCTGACAAACCGCAGCGGACTGACAGAGCCGATTTCCGTCCCAACGCCGGAGGCCTCCGAAAGCCAGACCCCGGAGGAAAACGGGGCGCGGCCCTTTACGGACGTGACAGTCTATGCCTTCAAAAGTGACTTTGAGCAGATAGTCGCCCGGAATGTGCAGATTTTCCCAGGGGTGACCACGGTGCAGGACCTGGAAATGATTCCCCTTTCGGAGCTTCCGGACCGTTGGGTCGAAAATGTCCTGTATTCCACACCGCCCCAGAATCTCTAGGAGGAAACTATGCCGACGGTACTTCCATATGTACCCCAGAGAATCACCGTCCATCTAGGTGCCCCCAGCGCGGACGCGGAAAATGTGACGGTGAGCTTTTCCAATTATGTGAAAAACGTGGCCTCCAGCGAAATCTATCCCACCTGGGAGGAGAGCGCCCTGCGGGCCAACATCCTGGCCATTGTGTCCTTTGCCCTGAACCGGGTCTACACGGATTTTTACCGCAGCCGGGGCTATGACTTTGACATCACCAGCTCCACCGCCTACGACCAGTTCTTCGTCAAGGGCCGGAGCTTCTTTTCCAATGTCTCCAAGCTCGTGGATGAGCTGTTCAACTCCTATCTCCGCCGGCCCGGCTTTGTGGAGCCCTTGGCCGCCAAGTTCTGCAACGGCACCACGGTCACCTGCGAGGGCCTCAGCCAGTGGGGCAGCCAGAATCTGGCGCAGCAGGGCTACAACTCTACCCAGATTCTAAGAAGCTACTACGGAGATGTGGAGATTGTCCAGAACGCTCCTGTGCGGGACAATGTCTCCTCCTACCCCGGAACCCCTCTGCGCCGGGGAAGCGTGGGCCCCAATGTGGTGATTGTCCAGGTGGAGCTGAACCGCATCTCCCAGAACTACCCGGCCATTCCCAAAATCCCCGAGGTGGACGGCATCTTCGGCACCCGGACGGAGAACGCTCTGCTGGCCTTCCAGCGTATTTTCGACCTGGACCCGGACGGCGTGGTGGGACCTGCCACCTGGTATGCCCTGGTGCGGCTGTATACGGCGGTGACCAACCTTTCCGAGCTGCGCAGCCAGGGCCAGCGGTTTTATACCATCGCCTGGAACCAGGGCAGACCCATCGCCCCCGGAGACCGGGGCATCCGGGTGGAGCACCTGCAATATATGCTGCGTGTCCTTGCGGCCTACATCCCCCAGATTCCGGCCATTGCCGCAGACGGAATCTACGGCCCGGCCACCCAGAGCGCGGTTTCCGCCGCCCAGGGCTATTTTGCCCTGCCCCAGACGGGCACCGTGGACCTTGTCACCTGGAACGAAATCTACGACCAGTTTACGGGCATTGAAAGCGCCAGCTTCCGGGATTTGGAGCGCTTCCCCTATACCTCCGCGGTCATCAACCAGGGCAGGAACCGCTATGCCAGGTCCTCCACCCTCACCCAGTTTCCGGGAGTCAACCTATCCATGAACGGACAGGACACAGTCAGGCAGGAGGTTGTGCGATGAAGCCGACGGAAGTCTTTTTGAGCCAGCCAATCCGCAGCTTGCAGACCATGCTGCGGGTTCTGGCGGAAAACAACGAGGAATACAAGGCGCTGATTCCCGACGGAATCTACGGGCCGGACACCATGGAGGCGGTGCGGGTTTTCCAGCGGAAAAACAATCTGCCGGTAACCGGCGTGACGGACCAGGAGACCTGGGATGCCGTGGCAGCGGAATACGCCCTGGCGCTGGTGGAGGTGGTGCAGCCCCAAACGCTGTCCGTCCTTCTGAACCCCTGCCAGTGCATTTGTTACGGGGAAAGGAATTCGGCGGTCACCCTGGCCCAGGTGATTCTGGCGGTTCTGGCGGAAAACTATCACTGCCTGGAAGCGCCGGAGGTTACGGGCGTGCTGGACCTGGCAACCCGGGAGGCGCTTTCCGTCTTCCAACAGATTTCCGGGCTGCCAATCACAGGCAATCTGGATAGGCACACCTGGAAGCATTTGGCGCTGCAGTTCCCCATGGCTTCCAATCCGCCCGTCAACGAGGGTACCCGGAGGAGTAAATAGAAAAAGCGGCAGCGATTCCAATGAATCGCTGCCACCGGTCATTTTCTCTTCCTGACGGGGGCGGTGTGTCACAAGGGGCACCGTCGGCTTATCCGCGAATATTTCCGCGGCATCGGTTCCTTCACCGTTTCCGTTCTTTGTAGCTACAGTATACCATAGGCTTCGGCCGGAAAGGTGAAGAATCCTTGAACGATTGGCAAATAAATTATGCCGGATAGATGTTGCTGATGAGCAGCAGCACCGGCAGGGCCAGGGAAAAGGCACTGATGGCCCAGGGATACAGCGCCTTTTTGGAAAGGAACATCATGGCAAGGCACCCGCCGGTAAGCGCCAGAGGGCCTACTACGGCAAGGTAGCGGGAAATATGCATGGCGTATTCCCCGTCGGATTGCAGCAGGAGCCCCACGGACAGCGGGAGGTTCACGGTATTGTAGGCGGCCAGCCGCAGGGCAAAATACACCACAGGGGCGGCCAGAACCACCTTGCGCAGATGGTAAAGCCAGGTGACAATGATGCCCACCACGTGCTTGAACTGATTGTAGCCCTGCAGCGCGCTGTTGGGCTTCTGGGGGGCTTGGGCGGTTTTCTTCATAGGGCTCTCCTTTATTTCGTGTTTTCCAGGTACAGGGCAGCCAGGCCCTTGATGATCAGGTCCCGGTCATAGACAATGGGGGTCTTGCACAGGGGCACTACAAACCGCCCGATGCGGCCTGTGGCCACCACCGTGGCCTTGGTGCCCAGTTCCTCCTCCATGCGCTCCACCATACCGTCAATCATGGAGGCGGCCCCGTAGAGGATGCCGCTGCGCATACACTCCACGGTGCTGTGCCCGATGGTCCGCTTGGGCTTATCCAGCTGCAGGCCGGGCAGCAGCGCCGCCCGCTGGGTCAGGGCCTCCATGGAAATCCGGATGCCGGGGCTGATGGAGCCGCCAATCATGGCCCCGTTTTCGTCCAGGACCATCATGGTGGTGGCCGTGCCCATGCCGATGACAATTAAGGGCGGCTTTTGCATTTTCAGCGCGGCCACGCACCCCACAACCAGGTCCGCGCCGGTCTGGGCGGGGTTGTCAATGCGGATGTTCAGGCCGGTTTTGATGCCGGGGCCCACTACCAGAATGGGCTTCCCAAAGAGCTTTTGCAGGGCCGCTTTCACGGGGTTCAGCACCTGGGGCACCACGGAGGCGATAATTGCCCCCTCGATTTCCGAGGCGGGGACGGAATGGATGGACAGCAGCATCTTCAAATCAATGGCGTATTCGTCGGAGGTCTTGGTGGCCTCGGTGCGGAGGCGGGCCTGGAAGAGAATCTCCTTGCCCTTTGCCGCACCCACGGTAATATTGGTGTTGCCGATGTGTACTGCCAGAATCATTTTTCGGCCTCCCAATCCCGCTGCCGGATGAGGCGGCAGGAGAGAATTTTTCCGTTCTCAATTTCCACAAGCCCGGCACTGCCCAAAAAGCCCCCTGCCCCGGGGTTCAGGACCCATAGCCCGTCCTCCTCCTGATGGCAGTCCGGAATGTGGGTGTGGCCGTAGAGCGCAATCTGCGCCCCCGCGTTCCGGGCATCCCGGAGAAGCGAGGAGAGCGTCTGTTTTACGTGGTGCAGGTGCCCGTGGGTCATGTAAAACCGGACCCCGCCGACGGTAGGCTCCAGGATTTTGGGCAGCGAGGAATCGCAGCCGTATTCGTCGCAGTTCCCGGGCACCTGATAGACCTCCGCCCTGGGGCACAGGGCCCGCAGCTCGGCCCCATCCGGATAGTAGTCCCCCAGGTGGATGATACAGTCCGGCTGCACCCGCTGGACGCACTGTTCCATAAACGAAAGGATTCTATGGGAATCCGACAAAACCAAGACAAGCATATTTCTTCCGTCCTCTATTATTTTCATCTTTGCATTATACCATACAAATTATCAGAAAGCTACTGCCCGGATTATTTTTTCTGTGCCCCATGCAATTGTGAGCGGCAAGCGCATATACTGTACAGAGGCAGTATTTTTGGAAAGGAGCACCAGTATGGAAGGACCGGACTTTTCACAGGAAACAATCAGGCAGGCCCAGCTTCTGGCGGATACCGACGCGGGGAAACGGCTGAAAGCCCTGTTAAGCCAGGGAAACGCCCAGGGGCTGAAAAAGGCCATGGAGCAGGCATCCCAGGGAAATATGGCGGCGGCGAAACGGACCATCGAGGCGTTTCTGGAGACTCCGGAGGCGGAACAGCTTCTGGCGCAGCTGCGGGAGAAGCCATGAGTCAGGAGGACCAGCTGGAGGCCATTCTGGGCAACCCCCAGGTGATGGCCCAGATACAGAAGCTTGCCCAGTCCCTGGGTCAGCCGGAGAACGCGGCCCCCTCCGGGCCGCCGAAAGAACCCGCCGAGCCGCCGAAGGGCCCCGCCGCGGGAGACATGGAGATGCTGAAAACCTTTACGGGCCTTGCCCGGGGGGCGGCCATTGACAAAAATCAGCAGGCGCTTCTAAAGGCCCTGGGCCCCTATATCAGCCGCCAGCGGCAGGAGAAGCTGGAAAAAGCCATGCGGGCGGCAAAGCTTGCCCAGCTTTCCTCGGGGCTGCTGGAATCCGGGGCACTCCGGAAGCTCACGGGGGTGTAGCCATGTATAACCGCTATGTTCCTGCCGAGGACGGCACGTTCCGCCGCCAGAGTCTGCCGGACTGTGCCCCGCCGCCCCGGGAAGTGCCCGCGGAGCCGAGGCCAAAGCAGAGCGTCGGCTCCTTCTTCGGGAATCTGCTTCCCCGGGATTTTGAAACGGAGGATATGATTGTGGTCCTGCTGCTGCTGTTTATCTCCGCGGACTGCAAGGAAACCCCCAATACGGCGCTGATTACCCTGCTGATTTACCTATTCCTTTAAAGAGGCTGACTGTAAAATCAGCCTCTCTTTTTCGTCCCTGCTCAGCTGCTTGATGGCGTATTCCCGGCGGAGGGCAGTGCCGTGGTCCGGGCAGCGCTCCCGGTAGACGATTTGCAGGGGTCCCCGGCCCCGGGTGTATTTGGCCCCCTTGCCGCTGCGGTGGACCTCCAGCCGCTTTTCCGCGTCCCGGGCAATGCCGGTGTAGAGCGTGCCGTCGCCGCAGCGCAAAATATAGAGTTCCCAGCTAGTTTCCATGGCGGCCCAGCTTCCGGAAAAATGGTTTGTTCAAAACCAGGTCCAGCAGGAAGAAGGTCAGATTGCCCACAAGAAGCAAAAGCACCAAGAGTGCAACCCCGAGGCCCTGAAATTCCTCCGTTAGTCCCGGAAGGCCCAGGACCTTTAAAAGCACCCAGTAAAGCGCCAGGACGCTTGCGTTAAAGAACAACCCCTTCCAGAGAAAGGAAAGCTTTTTCTGATCTAAAAAGCGCTTGACAATTGGGTAGTACCCCAGGACCAGAAACACCCCGGCGGCTTCCCGGTCCGGGCACAGCAGAAGCCCCAGAATGGCAACCGCCGCAAACCAGGCCCAGGCGATGCGCCTGCCGCAGAGGTTCAGAACCACCTGCAAAAGAATGGCGCAGAGCATGGGGCTTACATAGGTATTGACGGGAATCAGGCTTCCCAGGCAAAGGATGCACACCGCCATGGCCGCCAGAACGCCGCCAAGGGCGACGGATTTGGTATTTTGACGCAAGAAAAGACACCCCTTTCAAACACGTATCCCGATTATACGAAAAAAATCTCGGATTTACAAGACCTGTTCATTGACAACGGGCACAAAAAGCGATATATTGGTAAAAAAAGATAAGGAAGGTGTGTGTCATGGAAATAACGGTTGGCATGAAGGGCGAGGTTTCCACCCTGGTTGAAAAAGAGGATACCGCGCAGGAGGTGGGCTCCGGGAGCCTGATGGTCTACGCCACCCCCTGTATGGCGGCCCTGATGGAGGGCGCGGCCTGCGCCGCCATTGAGGAGGCGTTGCCCCAGGGGCAGACCTCTGTGGGTACGGCCCTGAACTTAGAGCACATCAGCGCAACCCCCGTGGGTCTGGAGGTCCGGGCACAGGCGGAGGTCACCGCCGTAGAGGGGAAAAAGCTGCGCTTTTCCATCACGGCCTTTGATGAGGCCGGGGAAATCGGCCACGCAACCCACACAAGAGTGCTGGTAAACAGCGAAAAGTTCCTGGAAAAAACCTATCAGAAGCTATAAACGCAAGGAGGGGCAAACATGGAAGACTATGGCGCGATGATTCGCAACACCTTTGAGCTGGGAAGCGTGCGGGATGCCCAGGCGCTGTTTGAAGCCTGCATCGAAAACGCCTTCCCCACCTTCCACTTCCGCCGTCCGGAGCTGATTCGGGTGGTCAAAGAGGAACACTATCTGGAGGGCCGCAGCTGGAACCATGTTTTTGAAATCAGGAAGGACAGGCTGGACGGTTCCGATGTCTGGAAGGTCCACTGCCACCGGGTCACCATGGGTACGACCCCGGACAAGGAGGTCTACCTGGACTATATGACCCTGGGCTTTGTATCCTACGCTGCGCGATAAAAAGCATTTGAGGGGCGGCAAAAATGCCGCCCCTCGGTTTTTTTAGTTTGCCTTGTCCGCCAGAATCAGTTTCTTGACCGCCTCGATGCCCACCTTGATGGCACCGGAGGTGTCCTCGGTCATGGGCATGAACATGCCGGCCTTTTCCCGCTCCTGATTCCAGACCACGTGGAAGCAGCTGCCGCAGCGGACATGCCTTGCGTTGGCAACCACAAACAGGGCGGCGGACTCCATCTCGCTGGCCTTGACCCCCAGACGCTTCCAGCTCTCCCACTTTTGCAGCAAATCATAGGAAACGGGGCTCTTTTCCGGGCTGTGCTGGCCGTAGAAGGCATCCTTGCACTGGACAATGCCCACATGGGTGCCGTAGCCCAGCTCCCGGCTTGCCTCCCGCAGGGCCAGGGTCACGTCAAAATCCGGTACGCTGGGGTATTCGATGGGGGCGTACTCCAGGGAGGTGTGCTCATAGCGGATGGCACCGCTGGCCACCACAATATCCCCGGGGCACACATCCAGGGCGATGCCGCCGCAGGTGCCCACCCGCAGGAAGGTGTCCGCGCCGATGTTGGCCAACTCCTCCATGGCGATGGCGGCGGAGGGGCCGCCGATGCCCGTAGAGCAGACGGAGACCTTCTCCCCTAAAATGGTGCCGGTATAGACGTTATACTCCCGGTTCATGCCGATATGGACAGGGTTATCAAAATAAGACGCAATGGCCTCACACCGACCCGGGTCACCGGGCAGGAATACATAGCGGCCCACATCGCCTTCGGAGCAGTGAATGTGATATTGCTTTTCTGTTTTCTGCATGATGCTTCTCCTTTACAAAAATAGTTTGAAAATTATAGCATATTTTTGTGGAAAATGCAAGAAGTTTTCTAGAAAAGGCTGATCTGGCTGGTGTCCGGCAGGCTGCCGAAGGCACCGGCATCTTTGAGCATCTGGATATGGGTCTTGGAAACCTTGGGACAGGCGGCGGCGACCTCCTCGATGGACAGGAAGGTTTTCCCTTCCCTGCCCCGCATCAGGTCCCAGGCGGCGTTTTCGCCCAGGCCGGAGATGGCGACAAAGGGAGGCAGGATTTTCCCGTCCTCCACCAGGAACTTGGTGGCGTGGCTCTTGTAGATATCGATGGGCAGGAAGTCAAAGCCCCGGAGATAGTATTCGTAGACAACCTCCATGGTGGTGAGCAGGTCCTCGTCCTTATCCGTGGCGTTTTCGTTGGTCTCAATGGACTCGATATTGGCCTTGATGGCCTCCATGCCCTGGGTCATAAGCACCGCGTCAAAGCCGCCCTTCTGGCTGCGGCGGTAAAAATAGGCCGCGTAGAAGGCCAAGGGATAGTACACCTTGAACCAGGCGATTCGGAAGGCCATCATAACATAGGCCACGGCGTGGGCCTTGGGGAACAGGTATTTGATTTTCTTGCAGGAGCCGATGTACCAATCCGGCACCCCCGCGTCAATCATCTCCTGCTCTGCCCCCTCGGGCAGGCCTCTGCCCTTTCGCACCGCCTCCATGATTTTGAAGGAGCGCTTCTCCGGCATTCCGCAGGAGATGAGGTAGAGCATAATGTCGTCACGGCAGCCGATGGCCTGGTCAACCGTGGCCGTTTTGGAGGTAATCAAATCCTTGGCGTTGCCCAGCCACACATCCGTGCCGTGGGAGAAGCCGGACAGCCGCAGCAGGGTATCAAACCGTTCCGGCATGGTGTCCATCAGCATTCCACGGGTGAACTTGGTGTTGAACTCCGGAATGGCCACGGCCCCGGTGGGACCCAGGAGCTTGTCGTTTTCGTAGCCCAGGGCCTTGGAGGAGGTGAAAATGGACATGGTTTTCTTGTCGTCCAGGGGGATGGTTTTGGCGTCCACCCCGGTCATATCCTCCATCATGCGAATCATGGTGGGGTCATCGTGGCCCAGCATATCCAGCTTCAGGAGGTTTTCCTCCATGGAATGGTATTCAAAGTGGGTGGTAATCTGGTCGGCGTTGGGGTCGTCCGCCGGGTGCTGCACCGGGCAGAAATCCCAGATTTCGTTCTCCTGGGGGATAACCACCAGGCCGCCGGGGTGCTGGCCCGTGGTCCGCCGGACACCGACGCACCCCGCGGCCAGACGGGCCTCCTCGGCCCGGTTGGCGGTCATATTCCGCTCGGCCAGGTACTTTTTCACATAGCCAAAGGCGGTCTTCTCCGCGACGGTGCCGATGGTGCCCGCCCGGAACACATGGGATTTTCCGAACATTTCCACGCAGTAGGCGTGGGCCTTGGACTGGTATTCGCCGGAGAAATTCAGGTCGATATCCGGCACCTTGTCGCCGCCGAAGCCCAGGAAGGTTTCGAAGGGAATGTTAAAGCCGTCCTTTTCAAACTTGGTGCCGCACTTGGGACAGATGGCATCCGGCAGGTCCGCCCCGCAGCCGTAGCCCTTGGGCACATCGAAGGTGGTATACTTGCATTCCGGGTTTGGGCACCGATAGTGGGGCGGGAAGGAATTGACCTCCGTGATGCCGGACATGTAGGCCACAATGGAGGAGCCCACGGAGCCACGGGAGCCAACCAGATAGCCATGCTCCAGGGAATTCTGCACCAGCTTCTGGGCGGACATGTAAATCACATCGTAGTGGCAGGAGATAATGTCATGGAGCTCGGTTTCCACGCGCTTGGTAATGAGCTCCGGGGGGTTCTCCCCGTAAAGCCTGTGGAGCTTGCCATAGACCAGGGCTTTCAGGTCCTCTACGGAGTTCTCGATTTTCGGGGCAAACAGGTTGTGGGGCACGGGCCGGAGGCTCTCGCACATATCCGCGATGAGATTGGGGTTTGTGACCACCACCTCGTAGGCCTTCTCCTCCCCTAAGTAGCTGAATTCCTCCAGCATATTGTCCGTGGAGCGGAAATACAGGGGGTTGGGCTTGTCTGCGTCGTCGAAGCCCTTGGTTGCCAGCAGGATATGCCGGAAAATCTCGTCCTCCGGGTTGAGAAAATGCACGTCGCCGGTGGCAACCACCATTTTCCCCAGGGACTCGCCCAACCGGACGATGGTGCGGTTAAACTCCCGCAGCTGCTCTTCGTCCTTGGCGATGCCCTTGGAGAGCATGAACATATTGTTTGCCAAAGGCTGGATTTCCAGATAGTCATAGAAGGAGGCGATGCGTTTGAGCTCGTCCTCACTCTTGCCGTCCAGCATGGCCTGGAACAGCTCGCCCGCCTCACAGGCAGAGCCGATAATCAGGCCCTCCCGCAGTTCCAGCAGCTCTGACTTGGGGATTCTGGGCACCCGCTTGAAGTATTTCAGGTTGGAATCGGAAATCAGATGGTAGAGGTTCCGCAGACCCACCTGGTTTTTGGCCAGGATGATGATGTGCCGGGCGTGCCGGTCCGTAATCCGGCCCTTGGAGCGAAGGGCGGTCATTTTGGGATTGATTTCCTGGAGGGTATGGATGTCCAGCTCCTCCTCCATTTTCTTCATCAGCCGGTGCATGATGAGGCCGCAGGTTACGGCATCGTCCGCCGCCCGGTGGTGGTTAAAGTCCGGCAGGCTCAGGGCGTTGGACACAATATCCAGCTTGAATTTGTTCAGCTGGGGCAGCATGTTCTGGGAGAGAATCAGGGTGTCCGCCGCCGTCAGATGGTAGGGAATGTTCTGGCGGCCGCATTCTGCCCGGATAAAGCCGGTATCAAAATCCGAATTGTGGGCAACCAGCACCCGTCCGCCCACAAATTCCAGAAATTTGGGCAGAACCTCCTCGATTTTCGGGGCACCCGCCAGCATGTCATCCCGGATGCCGGTGAGCTCGATAATCTTCTTTTCCAGAGGACGCTGGGGGTCCACAAAGGTCTGGAACCGCTGCAGCTCCTCCCCGTTTTTCATGATGACCGCGCCGATTTCGATGATGCGGTCATTCTGGGAGCTCAGGCCGGTGGTTTCCAGGTCAAAGGCCACGTATTCCTCCTCAAAGGAAATGTCCTTCTCCCCGTGGACCACAATCCGGTCGTCCACGTCGTTGACGTAGTACCCCTCCACACCGTAGAGAATTTTGATGTTCTCGTCGGTGCCCGCAACCTTGGCCTTGGCGGCGGCCTTCATGGCATCCGGGAAGGACTGGGCAACGCCGTGGTCCGTAATGGCAATGGCCCGGTGGCCCCAGGCGGCGGCCTGCTTTACGGCGGCGGCCGTATCGGTCAGGGCATCCATGTTGCTCATGGTGGTGTGCAGATGCAGCTCCACCCGCTTGCCCTTTGGCGCGGTGTCCTTCCGCTTGGGCATGGCCCCGGGCATCATGGCATAGGGCTTTAAGACCATGTCGTTTTCAAACCGGTCCTCAATGAGCTTGCCCTGCACCCGAAGGACGCTGCCCATCTGCACATTTTCCAGAATGGGCTTGGCCTCCCGGGCCTCCAAAAAGCGGGTAACCCGGATGGAATTGGTGTTGTCCGTCATATCGAACTTTACCACCCAGGCATTGCGCTTGGTCAGCTCCTTGTGCTCGATGGCAAAGACCTTGCCCTCGACAATAATGGTGCCCATATCCAGGTTCAGGTCCTTCATAGGCGTGGCAGTGCCCCGGAAGGGCTTGCCGTAGAAGGTATCGCTGTCCAAGGGCTTGGGCGGCTCCATCTGGGCCTGCCGGGCCTGGATGGCAGGCAGGGCAGTCAGCGCCTCCTGGCGGATTTTCTCCATAGCCTGGCTGAGCTCCTGGTCGCTGAGCTCGTGCCCGGCCTCCACCCGGATGGAAACCTCTGTAGCAAACCGTTCCTTCAGAACGGTCGTAACCTCCGGAATCAGCTTTTCGATTCCCGCCTTTCCGTTGGCGGCCAGAGAAACGGTCAGCTCGTTCCCCTTCCAGCTCCATTTTGCCCCGGCAAGGGAGCCCCGGGTCATGGAATCCCGCTCTACAAAGAGGCTGCGGATTTCCTCCGGCTCGATTTTTTGCAGCTCTGTGGCCGGGTGGGTTAGCGTGACGCGCAGACTGCGGAGGCCATACAGCTCCAGAACGTCCTTTTGAAGCCGCTGCAAAAACCGCCTGGGGATATAGCGCTCGGCGTGGGCCGCGGCCTCTACGGTCCTGGTATTGGGGTCCAGGTCCACAGCCACGAGGGCCGCCTGGGAAAAGACCTCGCGGATTTCCTCAGGCGGCTCGTAGTCCGGGAACATATCCAGTAAAAATAAGTTCTCTTTCATACATCCATTGCGTCAATGCGGCGCAGCAGCTCGGGAAGCAGCTCCTCATAGGGAAGCTTTGCCACCTGCTGGCCCTTTTCAAAAATCATACCCCAGCCGTCTCCACCGGCGATGCCGATGTCCGCCTCCCGGGCCTCTCCGGGGCCGTTGACAATACAGCCCATGACGGCCACGGTAATGGGCTTTTTGCAATCCCGCAGGGCTTCATCCACCCGGTTGACAAGGCCAATCAGATCAATCCGGGTCCGCCCACAGGTGGGGCAGGAGATGATGTCCACCCCGTCCCGGCGCAGACCGGCGGCTTTTAGAATATCCTTGGCGGCATAGACCTCCTGCACCGGGTCGTCCGTCAGGCTGACCCGCAGGGTGTCGCCGATGCCGTCAAGCAGCAGGCTTCCGATGCCCATGGCGGATTTGATCAGGCCCTGGCGCACAGGGCCGGTTTCCGTCACGCCGATGTGCAACGGGTAGTCACACTTGGAGCGGAACAGCCGGGCGGCTGCCACCATAGTGGGCACATGGGAGGACTTCATGGACACGCAGGTGTCGTAAAAGCCGTATTTTTCCAGCAGCTCCAGGTGGCCGAAGGCGCTTTCCACCAGCGCCTCCGCCGTAGGATGGCCGTATTTTTCCAGCAGTTCCTTTTCCAGGCTTCCGCCGTTGACACCGATGCGGATGGGGATGTGCCTGTCTTTGCACACCTCCACCACGGCCTTGACCCGGTCCTCTCCTCCGATGTTGCCGGGGTTGATCCGGATTTTGCTGGCCCCGCCCTCCGCGGCGGCAATGGCCAGCTTATAGTCAAAGTGGATATCCGCAACCAGCGGCAGGACGCTTTCCTTGCAGATTTCCGCAAAGCCCCGGGCCGCCTCCTGATTGGGCACCGCCAGGCGGGCAATCTGGCATCCGGCGGCGGAAAGGGCCCGAATCTGGGCAAGGCTCCCTTCCACGTCGGTGGTTTTGGTATTCAGCATGGACTGGATCACCACGTCCGCGCCGCCGCCAATGGGCACATTTCCAACTTTTATCTGTCTGGTCATGTTGTTTTACCCCTTTATCGCAAAAATAATGTCCTTGAACATAATCAGCGCCATCAAAATGAGCAGCAAAATCATTCCGGCACCGTGGATATAGCCCTCGATTTTGGGATTGAGCTTCTTGTGGGTCAGCGCTTCAATGAGGGTGGTAAGCAGCACGCCCACCAGCCGCCCGCCGTCCAGGGCTGGGAGCGGCAGCAGGTTCATCACCGCCAGGTTGATGGCGATAAAGCCGCCGAAATACAGAAGGTTCAGGAAGGCATAGTACCGGCTGCCGGACTGGTCGGCCACCTGGGCCATCTGGGAGACGATGCCTACCGGGCCGGACACATCCTCCACCCCCGCCTTGCCGGTAAAGAGCATCTGCAGGGAGAGCCGGACCATCCGCACCGTGTCCAGGGTGCTGGCCCAGGTGTATTTCAGGGTTTCCGAAAAGCTGGCATCCACCAGGGTAAAGCTGAAGCCATAGCGCTGGGAGACGGTGCCATCCTCGTTTTCAAAATCCTGCTTTTGCATATTCAGACCGTTCAGCACCACTTCTTTTCCGTCCCGCTCCAGAACCAGGTCGTGGACATCCCCGGGATTCAGGGAGAGAATCAGGGAAAAATCGCTGTAGACATAGATTTTTTCCCCGTCCACCCGGAGAATTTTATCCCCCTCCTGAATGCCCTGCTCCCCGGCAAAGCTGCACCGGGGGTCCACCTCGGTAATCACAGGGGTGATAAAGGCCTTGTCAGGGGCGAAGAAGCAGCCCAGGAGCACCACACCGGTTAGGAAATTCATCGCGGCACCGGCCACCAGAATGATGGCCCGCTTCCACCAGGCAGCGTTGGGAAAGGCCCGGGGGTTCTGGCTCTCCTCGTCCTCACCCTCCATGGCGCAGAAGCCGCCGATGGGGATGCAGCGGATGGAATAGAGAGTCTCCCCTACCTGCTTTTTGAAAATGGTCGGTCCCATGAACACGGAAAACTCGTTGACCTGGACCCCAAAGGTCTTGGCGGCCAGAAAGTGGCCCAGCTCATGGACGAAAATCAGGAAACTAAACAGTAAAATCGCAAAAAGATAGCTCATAAATTGCCTCAAACGTTGTTTTTTACAGAGAGTCTTGCCAAACGGTCCGTCTCCAGAATGTCCTCCAGCGTGGGATTTTTCAGGAAGCGTACCGTCTCTACCGCCTGCTGTACCAGACGGTAAATATCATAGAAACCAATTTCATCCCGCAGGAACATGGCGACGGCCTCCTCGTTGGCACCGTTCATGGCCGCGCAGGCGGTGCCGCCAAGAGCGGCGCAGTGCCGGGCCAGGGCCAGGCAGGGAAACGCCTCCATGTCGGGCCTTGCGAAGGTCAGCGCCCCGCAGGCGGTCAAATCCAGGGGTTCCACGGGGCTGGGCATCCGTTCGGGATAGGTCATGGCCAGTTGGATGGGCAGGCGCATATCCGGCACCCCCATCTGGGCCATCACGGCCCCGTCGGTAAACTCCACCATGCTGTGGACGATGCTCTGCCGGTGAATCAGCACATCCACCTGCTCCAAGGGGAGATGATAAAGCCGCATGGCCTCAATGACCTCCAGGCCCTTGTTCATGAGGGTTGCGCAGTCCACGGTAATTTTGGGGCCCATCTTCCAATTGGGATGCTTCAGAGCGTCCGCCTTGGTAACGCGGGAGAGCGCTGCTCTGTCCATCCCGTAAAAGGGCCCGCCGGAGCAGGTCAGAATCAGGCGCTTGACCTCTCCCCGGTCTCCGCAGCCCATAAGGCACTGGAAAATCGCCGAGTGCTCGGAGTCCACGGGGACAATTTCGGCACCGTACTTGTTTGCCTCCGCCATCACCAGTTCCCCGGCGCAGACCAGGGTCTCCTTATTGGCAAGGCCGATGCGCTTTTTGGCGCGAATGGCGGCCAGGGTGGGCTTTAAGCCCAGCATCCCCACCACGGCGGTAATGACGCAGTCCACGCTTTCCAGCGTGGCAGCTTCCACAAGCCCCTCCATACCGAAGCTTACCCGGGTTGGAAGGTCTTCAATCGCCGCTTTCAGTGCCTGTGCCCCTTCCTCCGTGGCAACCACCGCAAGCTCCGGGCGAAATTCCCGGCACTGCTGGGCAAGGAGCGCAACGCTGCTCCCCGCGGTCAGGGCACCTACCCGGATTTCCGGGTGCATTCGAACCACATCCAGGCTCTGGCGGCCAATCGAGCCGGTAGAGCCGAGAATACTGATACATTTTACCATTTCTTACACCGCCAAAGGTAGAATCAGAAGCAGCGCTTCCATCAGGGGCGCTACCAGCACCATGGAGTCGAACCGGTCCAGCACGCCGCCATGACCGGGCAGCAGATTGCCGTAGTCCTTGATGCCCGTCTGGCGCTTGACCACAGAGAAGCACAGGTCGCCCATAACCCCGACACCGGAGCCCAGGAGGCCATAGAGAATGGCCGCGCCGTAGTTTACCCGGAACTGGAAAACCAGATGTAAAATCAGAGCGTAGACAAGCATTCCTACCAGCGCAAAGCCTACGCCGCCCAGCACGCCCTCAATGGTCTTGTTGGGGCTGACCACCGGGGCAAGCTTATGTCTTCCGAACCGCAGGCCGATAAAATAGGCCCCGGCATCGGAAAGAAACGCGACCACAAAGGGAAGCAGCACAAAATAGCGCCCGTTGCTCATCATGAGAATCCGAATCAGAGAGCTCAGCAGCAGCGGGACCACGAAGCCTCCCAGCATACAAAGCCCCACCAGGTCAACGGGGACCTTCACGTGGTCCAGCATGACCTCGGAATACAGCAGCATAAAATAGACAATAAGGCCCAGCAGCAAATATGCCTGCAGGCCGCCAAAATAGCTCCAGATGGCAAGGCCAAAGGCGGCCAGCGCGTTATAGATAACCATGCGCATCCGGCGGCATAGGCCGGTACGGTACAGAAATTCGTAGCTGCCAATGGCCATTAGAAGTCCAAAAACAACGGCTGCCACAATTTCCGGGGCCAGCAAAAGGATAATCAGCAGCAGCGGGATGGCAATTGCCGCTGTAATAATTCTTGTTTTCATGGGTCAGATGCCTCCAAACCGGCGGTTCCGCCGGTGATACTCCGCAATGGCCTTGTCCAGGTCCTTGGGGCCAAAATCGGGCCACAGCACATCCATAAAGACGTACTCCGAGTAGGCAGACTGCCAAAGCAGGAAGTTGCTGGTACGCATCTCACCCGAGGGCCGGATAATCAGCTCCGGATCCGGCACACCGGCGGAATACAGATAGGTATCGAACAGCCCCTCGGTGAGCTCCTGGGGGCTTCTCTTCCCTGCCGCGACCTCCGCGGCAAAGGCACGGGCGGCCCGGACAATCTCGTCCCGTCCGCCGTAGTTCAGGCAGAAATTCACCTGAACGTCATATTCTACAGAGCGGCTTTCCGCGTCACGGCACAGCTTCCGCAGTTGGGGGGACAGCCGGGACAGGTCTCCGAAAAAGCGGAAACGGACCCGGTTCTTTTCCATATCCTTCAGCGCCTCCTCCAGATATTTCCGGAGCAGCAGCATAATGCCTCCGATTTCCTCCTCAGAGCGCTTCCAGTTCTCCGTAGAGAAGGCATAGACCGTCAGGTATTCTACGCCCAGACTGCGGCAATAATTGGCAATTCGCCGGAAGGCTTCCGCACCGGCGCTGTGACCGGCTGTACGGGGCAGCCCCCGTTTCTTTGCCCAGCGGCCGTTGCCGTCCATAATAATGGCAATATGCCGGGGCGGAGCCGGGAGATTTTCAGTTTCAAGCGCCATGCAAGCACCTCTTTCTAAGAAATGATGAAATACCGTCCCGGGCCGGTGGTGGTTCACCGGCCCGCAAAAACCCATCAGATGGACATAAGCTCCTTATCCTTGGCGGCCAGAGCGGCATCTACCTTCTTGATATACTTATCCAGCATATCCTGCAGGTCCTTCTCCGCCTTCTTCTGGTCATCCTCGGTGATGTCGCCGTTCTTTTTCAGCTTCTTGACGTAGTCCATACCGTCCCGGCGGATGTTCCGCATGGCGACCTTGGCATCCTCAGCGTATTTTTTCACCTGCTTGCTCAGGTCCTTCCGGCGCTCCTCCGTCAGCTGGGGGAAGATCAGCCGAATCACCCGGCCGTCGTTCTGGGGGTTGATGCCCAGATCGGACATCTGAATGGCCTTCTGAATCTCCTTCAGAAGCTTGGTGTCCCAGGGGGTAATCACCAGGGTACGGGCATCGGGAGAAGAGATGGTGGCCACACCGTTCAAGGGTGTCTCACTGCCATAGTATTCGACCGTAATGCGGTCAAGAACCTTGGCGTTGGCCCGCCCGGCACGGACGGCATCAAAGTCCTCCCCCAGGTGCTCCAGGGTGCGGTCCATTTTTCTGGAAAATTCACTGAAATCGACGCTCATTTGGTTAGTCCTCCTTAACGATGGTTCCAATTTTTTCTCCGCTGACAACACGGAGGATATTTGCGGGATCTGCAAGGGCAAAGCAGACCAGGGTCATATGGTTGTCCATAGCCAGGGTCATGGCGGTGGTGTCCGTGGCCTTCAGGTGACGGGCCAGGACCTCGTCGTAGCTAAGCTCGTCAAACTTCACGGCGGTGGGGTCCACGTTGGGGTCGGCGGAGTAGATGCCGTCCACGTTCTTAGCCATCAGAATGGCATCAGCCTCGATTTCCACGCCCCGAAGCACCGCGCCGGTGTCGGTGGAGAAATAGGGGTTGCCGGTACCGGCGGCAAACAGCACCACCTTGCCCTCGTTCAGATACCGGTCCGCGGTGTCCCGGGTGAAGTACTCGGCAAACTTGTTCATTTCCACGGCGCTGAGCACCCGGGCGGGAACCCCGTGCTGCTCCAGCGCATCCGCCATGGCGATGCAGTTCATAACGGTTGCGAGCATGCCCATGGCATCGCCGTGGGAGCGCTGCATTTTATCGGCACCGTCCTTCACGCCCCGCCAGAAGTTGCCGCCGCCGATGACCAGACCAATCTGCACGCCCTTTTCGCGGCACTGCTTAATGGCCTCACACACGGGGTGAATCACACTATAGTCAAGACCCCGGTGCTGATTCCCTGCCAGGGCCTCACCGCTGAGCTTCAGCAGGATGCGCTTGTATTTAATCTCAGACAAACTAATCACTCCTTCTCTTTCCCACGCAGGGCCCACAGCCCCGCATGGTATCGATTCTATTTTAGCGTACAAATGGCAAATTGACAACCACTAAATTTGAGAATTCGCAATTATTTCACATTCCTGTTTTTTTAACCATTCACCGGGAATTTCCCGTAGGGGCACGATGACCGGATTATTTATTGGATTGAGGATTGCAATTAAGAAAAGAATCGGTTATAATACCTCATTATGATTCCATAAAGCTTTAGAGAGGAAGTTTTTATATGGCTGAAGTCACGGAAAGCAAAAATTTCATCCATGCCTTTATTGAAGAGGATATCGCCCCCGGTGGGCAGTTCGCCGGAAAAACCGTTCACACCCGTTTCCCGCCGGAGCCCAACGGCTACCTGCACATCGGCCACTGCAAGGCGCTGATTATCGATTTCGGCACCGCCGAGAAGTTCGGCGGCCTGTGCAACCTCCGCATGGATGACACCAACCCCACCAAGGAGGATGTGGAGTTTGTGGAGGCCATCCAGGAGGATATCCACTGGCTGGGCTTTGACTGGGGCGACCGGTTCTTCTATGGCTCGGACTACTTTGAAAAGGACTACGAGTACGCCGTGGAGCTCATCAAAAAGGGCCTGGCCTATGTCTGTGAGCTGACTCCCGAGCAGTTCAAGGAATACCGTGGCGACCTGAATACCCCCGCCGTCTCCCCCTACCGGGACCGGCCCATTGAGGAGAGCCTGGACCTGTTTGCCCGGATGCGTGCGGGCGAATTCGAGGACAACAGGTACACCCTGCGCGCCAAGATTGACCTTGCCTCCGGCAACTTCAATATGCGGGACCCTGTCATCTACCGGATTCGCCACATGCACCATCACCGTCAGGGCGACAAGTGGTGCATCTACCCCATGTATGATTTCGCCCACCCCATTCAGGACGCTTTGGAGGGCATCACCCATTCCCTGTGCTCCCTGGAATTTGAGAACCACCGTCCCCTTTACAACTGGGTTGTAGAGCATGTCTCCGTCCCCAACCACCCGAGACAGATTGAGTTCGCCCGTCTGGGCATCGACCACACCGTGCTCTCCAAGCGGAAACTCCGAGCCCTGGTGGAGAACGGCTATGTCTCCGGCTGGGACGACCCCAGAATGCCCACCCTCTGCGGCCTGCGCCGCCGGGGCTATACGCCCGCTTCCATCCGGAACTTCTGCGACCGGGTAGGCGTAGCCAAGTCCCCCAACACCATTGAATACGCATTTCTGGAGCACTGCCTGCGGGAGGATCTGAACGAAACCGCCCAGCGGGTCATGG
>OIZI01000252.1_pt1 | contig 28319 bp, 19 predicted proteins | sample 1588441 | NCBI WGS metagenome assembly OIZI01 (sample SAMN03283284) | human gut metagenome | biome: human-associated habitat; material: feces | host: Homo sapiens | place: Peru | collected 2012 | reverse complement strand
TGAGGATTTTGCTTAACTTAATAGCATTACCCGATAGGGGGCTCATAGGAGCGAGCCCATGCGCTGAATATATAGCGGGTGACTGTGGTATTTCAGTCACCCGTCACGTCTGACCCCTCATTATACCAAGAACTACCCACTAACGAACACGAGGAGATTTCTATGAAAAAAGGGAAAGTATATTTGATCGGAGCTGGTCCGGGAGATCCCGAACTTTTGACACTGAAGGGCAAGCGCTGCCTGGAAGAAGCCGATGTTATCGTCGGCGATTATCTGGCGGATCCGCGTCTTTTGAGATATGCGAAGCCTGGCTACGAATACATTTATGTCGGGAAAAAAGCAGGTTGTCACACCATGAAGCAGCATGAGATCAGCGAGCTTCTGGCCGAAAAAGGCGAGGCTGGGAAGATCGTTGCCCGCCTCAAAGGCGGTGACCCCTTCGTCTTCGGACGCGGCGGGGAAGAGATCGAGGTACTCCGCGCACATGGCGTGCCTTTCGAAGAAGTACCCGGTATCACGAGCGCCATCGCAGCGCCGGCCTATGCGGGCATTCCGGTCACACATCGTGGCGTGGCAGCATCCTTCGCCGTCATTACCGGACATGAAGACCCGACGAAAGACCAGTCTTCCATTCACTGGGACAAGCTGGCAGGCGGTGTTGATACACTGATTTTCCTGATGGGCGTCGGCCATACCGCGATGATTGCCTCCCAGCTGATGAAGTACGGACGCGCGGGTGAGACACCGGCAGCATTTGTACGCTGGGGGACGCGCCCGTATCAGGAGACCTATACCACGACACTTGAAAAAGCGGCAGAAGATGTGAAGAAGCTCGGGATCAAGCCGCCGGCTGTCTTCGTCGTCGGGAATGTGGTAAACCTGCGAAGCACCATGGACTGGTTTGACAATCGTCCGCTCTTCGGAAAACGCATCGTCGTGACCCGTTCCCGCAGTCAGGCGTCGAAGCTCGTGCATGTACTCGATGCCAAAGGCGCGCTCTGCGAAGAGATCCCTACGATCTCCATTTCCGCTCCGTCAGATGACTATGCAGGCCTTGACAAAGGCATTGCAGAGCTCTCCTCCTTCCAGTGGATTGTTTTCACCAGTCAGAATGGGGTAAACTGCTTCTTCGATCGTCTCTTCCAGCAGGGCAAAGACGTCCGTGCGCTGGGACATGTAAAGATCGCAGCCATCGGACCTGTCACGGTGAAAGAGCTTAGAAAATACGGTCTTTCCTGTGACTGCGTGCCGGAAAAATACAAGGCGGAAGATCTCTTGGCAGAGATGAAAAAGCAGGTGCAGAAGGGCGAGCGTGTATTCCTCCCTCGTGCGAAGGAAGCGAGAAATATTCTTCCTGAAGGCATCGAAGCGATGGGCGCACATTGCGTCGTCGCTGAAGCATACATGACCACGCCGGATCTGGAGTACAAGGATCAGCTGCTCTCTCTTCTGACACATCATGAAGTCGATATCATCACTTTCACAAGCTCGTCGACCGTGCACAATCTCATGAAACTGCTCGATGGGAAAAATGAGCTCTTGGAAGGCGTCGCGCTCGCCTGCATCGGACCGATCACCGCAAACACCTGCCGCAGCTATGGTCTTGTGCCGCATATCGTTTCTGATGTCTATACCATCGATGGACTGGTGGAAGCGATCGAGAAGAATCCGGAAAAATACTGATGGAATCGCTATCAGATAGAATCAGCAATTCCTTACAATAAGGAATCAGACATTCCTTATTCCCTATCCAAGCAGAGCTTTCAAAAAGAATCAAAGGGGCTTCCCGGATAACCTTGCACCCTGCGTATCATTTTCGCCTGTGGAAGCAGACGGTATATCACTTATTCAAAGGAGTCTGACAATCATGAAACTCAATACTCTTCGCCCTCGTCGTTTAAGAAGAACGGCTGCCATTCGCAGCATGGTCAGAGAAAACTCTCTGGAACTGAATGATTTCGTCTACCCGATCTTTGTCGTACCGGGCACGAATGTGAAGGAGGAAATCCCGAGTATGCCGGGGCAGTACCATCTCTCCGTTGACAATGCGGTCAAGATGGCAGAAGAAGTATACAAGCTCGGTATCCCGGCGGTAGAGATCTTTGGCCTGCCAGAATACAAAGATGACAGGGGATCCTCCGCCTGGGATATGACGAGCCCCGTGCAGCGTGCCATTCGTGCCATTAAAGAAGCCGTACCGGATCTGGTCATCGTGGGGGATGTCTGCCTTTGCCAGTATACGACAAGCGGGCACTGCGGGCAGCTGAAAGGTCATGAAGTCGATAACGACCCGACCCTGGAGCTTCTGGCGAAAGTCGCACTTTCTCAGGCAGAATGCGGCGCCGACATCATCGCACCGTCCGATATGATGGACGGCCGTATCGCAAAGATCCGTGAGACACTCGACGCGAATGACCTCGCGCAGGTATCCATCATGTCGTATGCCGTGAAATATGCATCCGGCTACTATGGTCCATTCCGCGATGCGGCTGACTCTGCACCGCAGTTTGGCGACAGAAGAGGATACCAGATGGACCCGGCAAACAGCCGCGAAGCGATGAAGGAAGTGGATCTCGACATGGAAGAGGGCGCTGACATCATCATGGTGAAGCCAGCTCTCGCTTACCTCGATATTGTCCGTCAGGTGCGCGACCGCATTGACCGTCCGGTGGCCTGCTACAATGTATCCGGTGAATACGCCATGGTCAAAGCGGCTGCTGCCAAGGGCTGGATCGATGAAAAGAGGATCGTTATGGAGTCCCTGCTCTCGATGAAACGCGCCGGCAGCGATATCATCATTTCCTATCATGCGCCTGATGTAGCGAAATGGATGAAGGAGGAAGCCGGGAAATGATCGATCTCACGAAATCCAAAGCTGCGTTTGAAGAAGCGCGGAAATTCATGCCCGGCGGGGTCAATAGTCCTGTCCGTTCCTACCCGCACATGGGCTGCCCGCCGCCCTTCATTGCGTCGGCGAAAGGTTCTCATATCACAGATATCGATGGAAATACCTATATCGATTACGTCGGCTCCTGGGGGCCAATGGTCCTCGGACACGCACATCCATCTGTCATTGCTGCCATTCAGAAAGCAGCTGAGCGAAGCACCTCTTACGGTGCGCCGACACCGATGGAGACAGAAATCGCTGAGCTGATTCACGAAGTCTATCCTTCCATCGAAAAACTCCGTATGGTGAACTCCGGCACCGAAGCGACGATGAGCGCACTTCGCGCAGCGAGAGGCTATACCGGCCGTGATAAGATTTTGAAATTTGAAGGTTGCTACCATGGACACGGCGACAGCCTTCTCGTTAAGGCGGGTTCCGGCGCAGCGACCTTTGGCAGTCCGGACAGTGCGGGTGTCACGAAAGGCACTGCAAAGGATACCCTCGTTTCCCCTTATAATGACATCGATGCGTTCAAAAAGCTGATGGATGAAGAGGGGGATGAGATCGCTGCTGTCATTGTTGAGCCGGTCGCGGGCAATATGTGCTGCGTACCTCCGGTCAAGGGTTTCCTTGAAACGCTCCGAGCAGAGACTGAAAAGCATGGCACTGTCCTCATTTTTGATGAAGTCATGTGTGGCTTCCGTACCTCTTTCCACGGTGCGCAGGCGCGCTACCATATCCGCCCGGATATGACCTGCCTCGGCAAGATCATCGGCGGCGGCCTCCCAGCAGCGGCTTACGGCGGAAAGAGAGAGATCATGAACTGCATCGCTCCGGATGGCTCTGTCTATCAGGCAGGCACTCTTTCCGGAAATCCGCTCGCTGTCACAGCCGGGATCGAAACGCTGAAGCAGATGATGGCGATCCCGCATTTTGATGAGATCCTTGAAAAGAAAACCGCATCTCTGCTTGAGGGCTGGAAAGAGGCGGCTGACAAAGCGGGTGTCCCGCTCATCTGCCACCAGTCCGGCTCCATGTTTGGCATTTTCTTCTCTGAAAAAGAAGTACTGAACTACCCGGATGCCTGTGAGGCAAATGCTTCGCAGTTCAAAGCCTGGTTCCTCTCTATGCTCGATCAGCATATCTATCTGGCCCCGTCTCCTTTCGAGACACTCTTCATGTCCTATGCTCATAGCGACGAAGATATCGAAAAGACTATTAAAGCTGCCAAAGCAGCTATGGAAGCGGCAGCCAAAGCGTAGAGTCGCTGACGCCGATCTTTTTACATACCGTCCTGCCTTTTATACGGCAGGGCGGTTTTTGTATGCGCCTAATCGCCCTGTTGCCCGCAGAAATGAAAACCATGGACATTTTGACATACGATCCGCATTTCTTTTGATGGCGTGGAGGTGGATCACCCATGCTCCTTGCGCATAGGTATGGATAAAAGAGAGGTATTTGCGATGAAGAGTGATTCTCTTTATACTAAAGAAAAAACAAGGAACCAAGGATCCCTGAAGGAAGGAATTATAAAACTATGACATACCGGAAAACATGCTTTGGAGCAGCACTCGCGCTTTTGGCGCTGGCAGTCTCTGCCTGCGGGGGAAGCACGGGAAAGGGAGCCTCTTCCGCTTCTTCTTCGGTGATTCAGACGATGCAGCCGCAGGCCTTGCGCCAGATCGTGGCAGCGGATAATACCAAAGAGCGCACGATCATGTGGCAGCTGAAGACAGAGAAAGACTGCACGCTGGAGTATCGCATGAAAGGGAGCGATGGGATCTCCTCTGAGAAAGCCACGTCGAAATCATACAAAGGGAATAACGGTGTCTCTGATAGCTATCTCTATACGGTGCGTCTCACGAATCTGACCAAGGGCTCAGACTACGAATATCGCACGCGCACAGGGGACACGGTCAGCGAGTGGTATCCGCTGAAGACCGATGACGGCAAATCTTTCAAGGCGGTTGTTGTCTCTGATTCACAGAGCTCGGACTATGCGGACTGGGAGAAGTTATTCAAAGGCGTGATGGCACGGAACAAGGACGCGGATTTCTTCGTCGATCTGGGGGACATTGTAGACAATGGCGAGGATGAGTACCAGTGGCAGACCTGGCTGAAATCGGTTGAGCCCACCATTTCGGATATTCCGCTCGTGCCGGCGCTCGGAAATCACGAGGCGTATACGCTCGACTGGAAGATGATGCTCCCGGAGCGCTATACATCACATTTCAACGTGCCTCAAAATGGAGACAGCACGCTTCCGAATCACTACTACTCTTTCGACTGGGGCGATGTTCATTTCACGGTACTCGATACATCGCTCTATGAAGAAAAGGAATGGATACCGGATCTCTACGAAAAAGAAAAGGTCTGGGCGAAAAAGGATATCCTGCAATCTAAAAAGAAATGGAAAGTGGTCCTGATGCACAAGGATCCTTTCCAGTACAGCTTCGCCGATCCCTCGCGGCCGATGCGTCAGGAGGGCTTCTCTGAAGAAGGGCAGACCTTCATGCCGATCTTCGATGAGACAGGCGTGGATCTGGTACTTTCCGCACATCTTCATACCTATCGTGATCGCGGTCACGTATATGATTTTAAGAGAAATCCGAAGGGGCCGGCGTATGTGATCCTTGGACTTTCCGGCAATGTTCGTTATCCGGGACTTTGGAAAGAGCATGCTCTCGATGAATATACGGCACCGCAGCCGGAAACAGACAATTATGTGGTACTTGAGACCAGCGAGGATGCGCTCATACTGACAGGCTATCTCCCTGACGGCAGTGAGCTCCATCGGACGGAAGTCAGAAAAAGTGAATAAAGAAACGCGGATGACATAGGAAAAGGATGTCATCCGCGTTTCTTTATGGTGGTCAAAGCGGAGATCCTTGTCGTTAGTCCCCCCTCCTCCTATATGTTACAATAGAGAAAACCATTCGCAGGGAGGAAGAAAACGATGCAGGATGTACTGGCAGGGCTCAATGAACGTCAGAAAGAAGCTGTGACGACGACAGAGGGTGTGGTGCGTGTGATCGCAGGTGCAGGGAGCGGAAAGACGCGCGCTTTGACGCATCGATTCGCATACCTTGTGAATGAGCTCGGCATCCTTCCCGGTCATATTCTCTGCGCGACATTTACGAATAAAGCCGCGCGGGAAATGGCGATGCGTATCCATCAGCTGACGGGAGATGAAGATACGGGCTATATCTCCACCTTCCACTCCTTCTGCGTGTCAGTCCTGCAGGAGGACAGCTATGCTGTGTCGTATCCGAAAAGCTTTCTGGTGATCGACAATGCAGACATTGATGATATGCTCTCGATGGTGTATGAGGAAATGGAGCTGACACTGCGTGATATGCCTTTTTCCAAAGCGCGTGACATGATCGAGATGAAGAAGTGCGTCTTTGAGCCGGAGTACTATCGGGATATGATCGCGATGCCGATCTCCACACTCTACGAAAAATACCACAAGGCGAGCAATGTGGAGGACATCATTTTCTACGGATACCTTTATCAGGAGAAAAAATGCTTCGCCCTTGATTACAATGACCTCATCAAGTTCACGCTTTATATTTTTGAAGAGCATGAAGACATATGTCGGAAGTGGCAGTCACGTCTCGAGTACATCATGGTGGACGAGTTTCAGGATATCGACCCGCTCCAGTACGAGCTGATGCGTGTGCTGGCTGGCTATCATAAGAATCTTTTCGTCGTGGGTGATCCGGATCAGACGATTTACACCTGGCGCGGGGCGAATATCCGCTTCCTCTTGGACTTTGACAAGCATTTCCCCGACGTGAAGACGATCATGATGAATGACAACTACCGATCGACGCCGGAAATCCTTGCAGCGGCCAATTCACTGATTTCAAAGAATCAGAATCGCATGAGGAAGGATCTCATCGCTCATCAGCCGAGCGGGCAGAAGGTGACCTGCTTCCATCTGAAAACAGCAGAGGATGAAGCCCGAAGGATCTGCGAAGAAATACACATGCTTCATGACCATCACATTCCCTACAAGGACATGACGCTTCTTTATCGGGCTCACTACGTGACAAGGAATCTTGAGGAAGCACTCCTCAAAGAAAAGATCCCCTATACCATGTACAGCGGGACGCAGTTTTTCTCGCGGATGGAGATCAAGGATGCCCTTTGCTATCTTCGTATGCTTGTATACAAGGATGATATGGCTTTCAGGCGCATCGTGAATGTCCCGAAACGAAACATGGGCCCTAAGCGCATGCAGTTTTTGGAAACGATTGCCCGGGAGCAGGGGATCACTCTCTATGAAGCACTCACATCGCACATAGACGATCCGATCTTCAAAGGGACAAGGGCTTCTGATTTCGTTGAACTCATCGAAACCTTTTCCAAAGATAGGGAAGGGAAGCCCGTTTCGGAGATCCTTTCTGCTTTACTGGATGAGAGCGGTTATGAGGAAATGATGCGTACCGTGGGGAGCCAGGAGCGTCTGGATAATCTTGCGGAACTCAAGCAGTCCGTCTTCGAGTATGAAATGACCGCCGGCGAAGAGACGGGCATCGCTGACTATCTCGCACATGCAGCCCTTTTCTCCAATCTGGACACATCGCCTTCGGAGGACAAGGTGAAGCTCATGACCATTCATACGGCGAAAGGGCTGGAATTTCCCTACGTCTTTCTCTGCGGTATGAATGAAGGCATTTTTCCATCAAGAAAGACGCGCACCCGCCAGGCGATGGAAGAAGAGCGCCGACTCGCTTTTGTTGCTCTGACTCGCGCTGAAAAAGGGCTCTACCTCTCCGAAGCGGGCGGATGGGGGATCGATGGTGCGCCCCGCTATCCGTCCCGATTCGTTTTCGATATCGATCCGGACACTCTTTTTTATGATCCGCCGCTGACAGACGAATACAAAGCAGAAAGTCTCTCCTATATCGAGCGCATGGAAGAAGGCCTGCGTGAGGATGCGACTTCCGGGATTCGATTCAAGGCAGGCGATCGCATCCGCCATCGCGTCTTTGGCGAAGGCACTGTGGAAGAGGTGCAGGAAGCCGAGCAGGCCTATACCATTCACTTTGATGGCATGATGACCGCAAGAAAGATCGCCTTTCGCGTGAAGATGGAAAAGATAAGGTAAGGCCTCTCGTTCTCCGTTTGCAGAGAGCGTGATATGCCGTATACAGGTGACAGGGAAGCCTTTTAAAGAAGGCCGATGCAGGCACGGAAACAGTTTTGCACAAGGGCTTTTATACAAGGCGCTGTCATAGACCTTTCTGCTGGATTAAAAATACTTTGAAGTTTGAAAAAAGAGGAGACAATCGTGGTATAATAAAACATAGTGAGTTTTATCAAATAGTTCTATGAGGAGGAAGGATGAGTAAAAAAGGCGAATATGAGACAGGGAAGAGCAAGGCGCTGCGCGTAGCGATCATTGGCTGCTTTGCCGTATTCACTGTCTTTGCCATGATCGCAAGTCTTCTTTTCGGATCGGCAGATATTTCTTTTGGGGTGATCCTGCATACGCTCATGGGGAATGTCCAGACGACAGATGAGATGGTCATCTGGAATATCCGATTCCCGCGAAATATCGTAGGGGCGCTGGTCGGGGCCAATCTCGCCGTATCGGGAGCGATCCTGCAGGCGGTGATGAAGAACCCGCTGGCGGATCCAGGCATCGTGGGTGTTTCTTCCGGCGCAGGTCTTGCCGGAGTCATTATGCTGATTTTCATGCCGGAGGCATCGCTTCTGCTGACGCCAGTGGCTTTCATCGGTGCGATGCTTTCAGCAGCGGCGGTGTATGCTCTTGCGTGGAAGAATGGTATCCGGCCTAGCCGTATCATTCTGGCAGGTGTTGCCGTCAGTGCATTTCTGGGGAGTGGGATTTCGGCGTTGCTCGTCTTCTACTCAGATAAAGTACAGGGGGCGCTTCTCTGGATGGTCGGTGGTCTTTCCGCACGCAGTTGGCCGCAGGTTGAGTCTCTTTTCCCGTACACGATCTTAGGGCTTGTCTTTGCCATCTGCGGATGCAAGGCACTCACCATCCTCTCTCTTGGCGATGAGACGGCGCGCGGGCTTGGCCTTCCTGTCGAGAAAGTCCGCTTCACCATGACAGCCGTAGCAGCGCTTCTTGCCGCAGGTGCGGTCAGCATCGCGGGGCTTATCGGTTTTGTCGGTCTTGTTGTGCCGCATATTGTCCGCTTGATCGTCGGGACGGACTACAAGTATGTTGTACCGGGCTCTGCTATTCTGGGGGCGGGGGTACTCGTCTTCTGTGATACGCTCGGACGTGTCCTCTTCTCACCGATAGAGATCCCTGCGGGCATCATCATGGCCTTTCTTGGTGCTCCATTTTTCCTGTATCTGTTAAGGAGGAGCGCATGATGGGTGATATTGCAATTCGAATTTCTGACATTCATGTGACCTTCGGCGATCATAAGGTACTGAAAGGGGCGAGCGGCCTCATCAGAAAGGGCAGCATCGTCACCTTCCTTGGACGGAATGGCTGCGGGAAATCGACGCTTCTGAAGGCAGTGACGGGAAATCTCAAGCCGGATAAAGGGAGCGTGGAAATCGCGGGTAAACCCCTTGGTGCCTACAAAGCGGATGAACTCTCACGCGTCGTTGCTTTCCTGCCGCAGTTTCATGAGATCCCGAAAGATATGACAGCGGAGGAGCTCGTTTCCTGCGGACGCTATCCGTACCAGCACTGGTGGTCGGGCGTCTCCACGCATGACAGAGAAGTCGTAGAAGAGGTCATGAGAAAGACGAATACGCTTCATCTGAAAGATCGCCTGGCAGCGAGCCTTTCCGGCGGTGAACGACAGCGCGTGTGGATCGCGATGGCACTCGCACAGGAGCCGAAAATCCTCATCCTGGATGAACCGACTACGTATCTGGATATCTGTCACCAGCTTGAAGTCATGGAGCTTGTATCAAAGCTGAACCATGAAGAGAATCTGACCGTCGTCATGGTCTTGCATGAAATCAATCAGGCTATCCGCTATTCGACAGACCTTCTCGTCCTTGAGAATGGCGTCATCGAACGCTCGGGACCACCGATGGAGGTCATGACTCATGAAGCTATCGCGGAAGTCTTTGATGTCGATGCGGACATAGAGATGAGAAAAGGCCGTCCGAGTATCGCCATCAACGGACTGCTTCAGAAATAAGGAATACGAAAGCCGCAGCAAGACTGCGGTTTTTTGCTTGGCTTGGGGTTGACCCGTTGCGCGGGCAGCGCCCTTGATCCCCTTCGGATCTGATCCCTGCAGGCCGGTCATCCTGCGTTCCTGCTTCCGGGTTCATCGTGTTTTGCGGCGCACCACTTTTACAGGACCCGCAGAATCCGTGGTCCCTCTTAAAAAAATTTGCATGCCTTGCCCAAGTCAAGTATAATGTAGAAATACTTTAAGAATCACTAAGGGGGTTTATCATGAAAGGCAATGACATTCGCGAAAATTATCTTTCGTTTTTTGAAAATAAAAAAGACCATCTGAGACTGAAGAGTTTCTCCTTGATTCCAAAGGATGACCCCAGCCTTCTCTTGATCGGTGCCGGCATGGCGCCACTGAAGCCGTACTTCACCGGCAAGGTAGAACCACCGAAACACAGAGTGACGACCAGCCAGAAATGTATCCGTACCGGAGATATTGAAAACGTAGGCCGTACCGCACGCCATCATACTTTCTTTGAAATGCTGGGGAATTTCTCCTTTGGCGATTATTTCAAGAAGGAAGCGATTTCCTGGGCATGGGAATTCTTGACCGAAGTCCTGAAGCTCGATCAGTCCCGCCTCTACGTCACCATTTATCCCGATGACAATGAAGCGCATGACTACTGGCACAAAATGATCGGTCTGCCGGAAAACCATATCTATCCGCTTTCCGATAACTTCTGGGAAATCGGGGAAGGCCCATGCGGTCCGGACTCTGAAATTTTCTTTGATCAGGGTGAAGAATTCGGCACGGATCCGGAAAACCAGATGGGTGGAGACGGAGATCGTTTCCTTGAGATCTGGAACCTTGTATTCTCCCAGTACGACCGTCAGAAGGATGGCTCCTACCTGCCGCTTGCCAAGAAGAACATCGATACCGGTGCAGGTCTGGAACGTCTGGCTGCCGTTCTTCAGAAGAAAAAGAATAACTTTGAAACCGACCTGTTTTTCCCGATCATTGAAGAAGCTTCGAAGCTCTCCGGCGTATCCTATGGACAGAGTGCCGAGGGTGATGTGGCACTGAAGGTCATTTCTGACCATGCGCGTGCTATCACGAATATGATCGCTGACGGCATCCTTCCGTCGAATGAAGGCAGAGGCTATGTTCTCCGCCGCGTACTGCGCCGTGCCGTTCGTTTTGGCAAGCTTCTAGGCATTCAGGATGCCTTCATGGGTCAGATGATCGATGTCGTCATTCAGATGATGAAGCCGGCCTATCCGGAACTTGTTGATAAGCAGGCTTTCATTAAGAAAGTCGCCGGCGTCGAAGAAGAACGCTTCCATACCACGCTGAATGCAGGCTGCGACCTGCTTTCTGAAATGCTGGAAGATACGAAGAAAAAGCAGCAGACCATTCTTTCCGGGGATCAGGTTTTCAAACTTTATGATACCTATGGCTTCCCATGGGAACTGACCGATGAGATCGCCAAGGAACAGGGTCTCACCATCGATGAGAAAGGCTTCGAAGCGGCCATGGCTGAGCAGAAGAAAAGAGCAAGAGCTGCGCGTGCGAAAGTTTCTGCGAAAGTCGCTACACCGGATACCACAAAACTCGATGCAAAAGAGCTCACCACGGAAGACAAAGATGGCGAAACGAAGCTGCTCCTTCTTGGGCAGGATGGCAAAGAGATCGTCTCTGCAGCAGACGGTACCGAAGTCACTGTAGTCCTCAAGAACAACCCGTTCCATGCAGAAGGCGGCGGACAGATCGGTGATTCCGGCACCATCGTTGGCGAAGAGGGTACCATTCAGGTCGAAGACACGAAGAAGTTGCCAGATGGTATCGTCTATGTCATCGGTACCGTTGCTGAAGGCATCATCCGTGAAGGGGAAACGGTCACTGTCACCGTTGACCGCGTCAGAAGAGAAGACATTGCGAGAAACCATACGGGCACACACATGCTGCAGGCAGCACTTCGCCGCGTACTTGGCGATCAGGTGAATCAGGCCGGCTCTCTCGTTCTTCCTGACCGTCTGCGCTTTGACTTTACATGGCCGGAACCGCTTTCTGAGAAGCAGCTCGCTGCCGTCGAACAGATCGTTAATGAGGAAATCCTCAAAGCGACACCTGTCGATATCCGTGAAATGCCGATCGAAGAAGCGAAGAAATCCGGTGCTATGGCACTCTTTGGCGAAAAATACGGTGACGTTGTCCGTGTTGTCAGCATTCCCGACTACAGCAAGGAGCTCTGCGGCGGTAGTCATGTAAAGAATGTCGGAGAGATCGGTTCCTTCCGTCTGCTTTCCGAAGGCGGCATCGGCTCAGGTATTCGACGTATCGAAGCTGTCACGGGAAAAGCAGCCTATGAAGACATGAAGAAGGACAGAGCACTTCTCCGCGAGGCAGCGGCGCTCTTGAAGGGTAAACCGGAACAGCTTGCAGAAAAGATCGAAAAGACGCTGGCACAGATGAAAGATCTGGAGCGTGAACTCGACAGCCTGAAACAGCAGCAGGCCAAGAATGAATTGGGCGATCTGATGAAAGATGTGCAGGAAAAGAATGGCGTACCGTTCTTTGGCGCTATCGTTCATGCAGGTAATATGGATGAGCTCAGAAAAGCAGCTGACGTAGCGAAAGCTAAGCTCTCTGGCGGCTGCTTCCTGCTCGGTGCAGTTTGCGGTGACAAAGTGAACCTCGTCGGTATGGCTTCTCCGGAAGCCATCAAGGCAGGCGTCCATATGGGCAAAGTCATTTCCAAAGCTGCTAAAATCTGCTGTGGTGGTGGCGGCGGCAAGCCGGCTGTCGCACAGGCAGGCGGCAAGGATCCGTCCAAGATCAATGAATCTATCGCTGAAGGCGTGAAAGCTATCGCAGAAATGATCCAATAAAGGATCAGGCTTGAAGGAGCTCCTTTTGGTCTTATAGCCAAAGTGGATTAGAAGGTTCACAGGATTCGATGAGAGGCACTACGCAAAAATAAGGAGGGTCTCGTGGAACTGCAAGAGCGAGGATACGGCATCCGTCCAAGGTTGGAGAACACTGCATCCCATTGAATCCTGAGAACCATTGAACCTGCTATACCTGTTTTTCCTTTCCCTTTTCTCGTGGACTGAACTGTCAAAGGAGGTATACCCATGTCAGTTTCTGATGAAACGATTTTATTCAATACGAATGTCGATGAAGGCGAGAATCGCCAGGCTGCCATGATCCTGCAGGAGGTGTACAGTGCTTTGAAAGAAGCCGGACACAATCCGATCGTGCAGCTGGTGGGATACCTGGTTTCTGGAGAACCGACCTATATCACCAGCCGTCATGATGCAAGACGTCTGATCTCCGGCATCGAAAGAGACGAACTGGTGGAAGAACTGGTCCGTTTCTATGTCAAGCACAAAGGACTTTGATATGCGGATCATGAGTCTTGATGTAGGATCCCAGACCATCGGCGTCGCGGTGAGTGATCTTTTCGGCTGGACGGCGCAGGGACTGGAAACCATCCGTCATACGACGAGGGAAAAAGATTTTGAACGGCTTCGTCAGCTGACGGATGAATACAAGGTCGAAGAATTCGTCCTTGGCATGCCGCTTAATATGAATGGCACGAAAGGCATGCGTGCCGAGCGGACAGAGGAATTCGCTGCTGAGCTTGCGGCTGCCTTCCCCGATATTCCTTATCACTTCTGGGATGAACGTCTGACGACGGTGATGGCGCAGAAACAGCTCATCGCCGCAGATGTCAGCCGAAAGAAGCGTAAAAAAGTCATCGATAAAATGGCCGCCGTGGTGATCCTGGAGGGCTATCTCCAGCACCTGGCTTTTAAAAACAGAGGATAAGCCCATGGCAGAGAAAAAAGAAGAAGCGATCATTATCACCATTACCGGTCCGGATGGTGATGAGAGAGATTATGCACAGGACGTGGTCATTCCTTTTCAGGGAAAAGAATTCGCCGTCCTGGTCTCCATTCCGACATCAGAAGATGATGAAGAAGAGCCGGATATCATTCTGGCACGCATCGATACTGATGAAAATGGAGAAGCAGAATACGTCCCTCCGACGGATGATGAATATGATGCAGTCGCAGATATCTATGATGCGATGTGAGAAACACTACAAAAGAGCAGCTGATGTGACAGCTGCTCTTTTTATTAAGATGTGCTAAGGAAACGCTGATTAAATCGCAGAGTCGAATTTCATATGGATTTTTATACATAGCTTCGTCATCATCCTCCTTAAATAGCTCGCTATTCGCGTCAGATGATTCCTTGCTCTGTATAAAAATCCAAGAATGAAATCTGACAACGATTGAATCAGTGTTCCCTAAGGAAACTTTGATATCGCATTTTCTGAACCTTGAACCCTTCCCCGGCATGCGATATAATGAAATCAGGAAAGCCTGTATTTTCATAATTCTCTCATTTAATAATAAGGAGGATTCAAATGGCAAAGGTATATACAAGAACGGGTGACAAGGGCAAGACCTCTCTCTACACAGGAGAACGCGTATCGAAAGGCTGTCAGCGTGTAGAAACCTATGGCACCATTGATGAAGTGGATTCTGTACTGGGCGAGGCGCGTGCTTTTGCGACCCATGATAATGTCAAGGAAACGATCTATGCGCTGCAGAAAGAACTGTGGCTTTTGATGGCGGATGTAGCGAGCGTCGGCAAAGAAGCAAACATTACGCCGGATCATGTGACGAAGCTGGAACAGATCATCGATACCTATACGGATGAGCTGGCACCGCTCGATCATTTTCTGGTGCCGGGGGATACCCAGAGCGCCAGCTTCCTTGATGTAGCGCGTACTGTTGTTCGCCGCGCAGAACGTGACATGTGGCGTCTTTCCGAAGAGGAAGAGGTGCATGAAGTGGATATCCGCTATCTGAATCGTCTGTCTGACCTTTGCTTCACTCTTGCGCGTTACGAAGCTGAAGTCAAATAAGAGATAAGTGACCGGAATGGTGGAACCGCCAAGCGACATTTTCTCGTTTGGCGGTTTTTGCATGTGGATGGACAGTGGATTGGGGATCAGGCTGGTTCTTCGCTTCCACGCTTATCGTTGAAACTATCGAGCTATTAGTATACAATAAGACGAGTTTATTTATGCTGATTGATCGGAGGCGGTGTTCTCTTGATGCCAAATCGCAAAGACTCTCCCGATGGGAAGGGGGACGATACGAGAAATGCGATTTGCCGTCACAGGTGACCAACCACCCATTATATCTAATTCCCAGCTGCCATTCGTTTTCAAAGGAGAAATATCATGGAACTTTTAGCACCAGCCGGATCTCCGGCGCATCTTATCGCTGCGCTCGATGCAGGAGCAGATGCTGTGTATCTTGGTGGGAAACGCTTCAGCGCGCGAAAATTTGCGGGCAATTTCTCTGATGAGGAGATGAAAGAGGCCGTCCGTATGGCGCATGGAAAAGGCGCCTCGGTATATGTGACACTGAATACATTGATCGGCGATATGGAGAATAAGGCTCTCGCAGAGTATCTTCAGTTTTTAGGGACGATCCCGATTGACGGACTACTGGTGCAGGATTTCGGTGTCGTTTCCATGGTGAGAAAGATCGCTCCGCACATTCCGCTCCATGCCAGCACACAGATGACGGTGTCAAATCTGGATGGCGTTCGTTTTCTGGGGGATCATGGATTCCAGCGTGTGGTGCTTTCGCGCGAGCTTTCTCTGGCGGAAATCAAGGAAATCACCGACCAAACGAATGTGGAGATCGAAGTTTTTGTCCATGGCGCACTCTGTGTGTGTTACTCGGGGCAGTGTCTCATGAGCAGTTTCATCGGCGGGCGCAGTGGAAACCGTGGTTCCTGCGCGCAGCCCTGCCGCATGCCCTATGAGCTGGTGGATGATGCGGGCCGTCCTCTCGCGCAGGAGAAGGGGAAGTACATCCTGAGCCTCAAGGATATGATGGGGCTTCCTCGGATCCCCGACCTCCTGGCCGCTCATGTGTCCTCTCTCAAGGTGGAAGGGCGCATGAAGAGCGCAGAGTACGTCTATAATACCGTATCAGCGTATAGAAAAGCGATCGATGCAGCGAAGCAGCATCTTCTGATCGATACCGAGCCGTTGAAGCTCGATCTGGAAGAGGAATTTAACCGCGGCTATACGACGGCATATCCGGATGATACCGCAGGGCCGTCTATGATCACGGAGTACGCGCCAGGAAATCACGGCGTCGAGGCAGGACGTGTGGAAAGCATCGGGCGCGCTGCCTTTGTTTTTAAATCAGAGGCAGATAGGCGTCTTGTGGATGTGACGGGTATTTCCTATGAGACAGAAGAAAGAACGATCGCCTTTATTCCTGTAGAACGGCTGTCTTCTCTGAAAAAGGGAAAATATCGCGCTCTTTTCGAAAAACGCCCTCTCGCGCATGCACATGTCTACTGGAATGTGAAAATACCGAAGAAGTCACTTGCGATGAAGGATCTGCAGGGAAAGATCCCGCTCTATCTCTCCTTGTCAGCGACTCCCGGGGAGGCACTGTCTTTGACCGCTGCCGATGATAAGGGGCATGCGGTGACGGTTATGTCCGATGTTCTCATGGAAAAAGCCAAAGCGCACGTGACGAGTGCGGAAGAGATAGAGAAGCAGATGAGCCGTCTTGGCAATACATGGTTCACACTTGCAGACATATCGGTGTCCAATGAGGGATGCATGGTGCCGAAAAGCATTCTGAACCATCTGCGGCAGGAGGCGGTAGAGTCCCTTTTGGCAAAGCGAAGAGAGGCACATGAGGCAGGCATCCCGCGCCCACTTCCTGCCTCGATGACGCCTGCTTTTTCGAAAGTCCCTTCTGGGGAGGGCGCACATGTGACAGTCCGGACGACGCTTCTTTCTCATGTGAAAGAGGCGCTGGCAGCCGGTGTACGTCAGGTGATTTTTGGCGGCGAATCCTTCTCGCATAGGCCGATTCCATGGAAAGACTATGAGGAGGCGGTGCGTCTTTGTCACGAGGCGGAGGCAGAGATCCTCTTCCCCACACCGCGCGTGGTACGAGAAAAATATCAGGTCAGAGCGCAGGCGCAGCTGCGAAAGCTTTTGACGCTCCTTCCCGATGGCGTGGTGCTGGAATATGCCGGAGCCATCGAATGGGTAAAGGGGGAGGAAAGCCTCGCTGTCTGGGCGGGACCGTCCATGAATATTTTCAATAGAGAAGCTGAAAAAGAAATCGAAAGTCTTGGCTTTTCAGGCTGCTTCCTTTCACAGGAGCTGACGATATCGCAGATCCGTCATATTGCGAAAGGATCGGATATACCGCTCGGGGCCTATGTGTATGGACGGACGGAGATGATGATTTCCGAGTACTGCGCGATCAATGCGGTGATGGGAGATAAGGATAAAAAGCACTGCCCTATGTATTGCATGCGGGGGCGCTTCGCCCTGAAGGATGGGGAAGGACGCCGTTTCCCTATCTATACCGATGAATGGTGCCATATGCATATCGCCAACTGCCATGTCCTGGATATGCGTCCGTACTTTGATGAATTGAAAAAAGCAGGCCTTTCTGCGTTGACACTGGACGTTCGCGGGAATGAAGGCAGCATCCTCTCGCTTTGTAAGGATGCCTGTGATATACTATGCGGCCGGAAAGAGGCCCCCGGAGCAGGCAGGGGAGACGATGTCACCCGTGGTCACTTCTTTAGAGGAGTTTTATAAATGAAACAAGATGTACTGGAAACACTGGAGTTCGACAAGATCCGCGAAAAGCTCGCAGAGCTCGCCCCCTCGCAGCTTTCCAAAGCTATGGCACGGACGCTCATGCCGTCCGTAGAGCCGGAGATCATAGAGAAAAAGCTCACGGAAACAGAAGAAGCATCGATTCTTCTGGAGCGCGAGATCACGACCCCTTTGGGGGAGACGCATGACATCACCGAGACACTGGAAAAAGCTGGGAAAGACATGATCCTGATGGCGAAGGAATTCATTGATCTCGCCGCAACGCTCGAAACGTATAAGAAGATGCATCACTATTTCGAAGGCGAGCGTCATCTTGTCTATCCCGCGCTCGAAGAGCTTGCTTCGCTTATCATCCCGCAGGAACAGCTGATTGCAAGGATCCATCAGGTCTTCGATGAGCATGGCGAGGTCAGTGACCGCGCCTCCCCGCGTCTTTCCCGCATCCGCACGGAAAAGGAAATGATTAAGAATCGTATCCGAAAGACGATTCAGCAGATCATCCAGGATAAGGATCAGTCATCCTATTTTCAAGACGCCATCGTGACGCAGAGAAATGGTCGCTATGTCGTACCGGTCAAGGAAGAATACCGGTATAAATTTGAAGGGATCGTGCATGACAGATCATCCACCGGGCAGACGCTTTTTATGGAGCCGATGGTCTCAGTGCGCCTCAATAACGACCTTGCGGAACTCACGGCATCGGAAAAGCAGGAAGTACAGGAAATCCTCCGCGCACTTACCGAGCAGGTGAAGAAGACACGGGAAGTCACGAAGAACAACTGTCACCTTGCGACCGAGCTGGAGTTTATTTTTGCGCGTGCGAAAATGGCACTCTCCATGCAGGGGGTAAAAGCCATCCACTCCACTCATGCGATCGACCTTCGCCGTGCTCGTCACCCGCTTATTCCTGCGGATAAGGTGGTGCCGATATCTTTGACGCTGGGAATGGATTTCCAGATCCTCATCATTACAGGATCGAATGCGGGCGGCAAAACCATCGCGATCAAAACAGCGGGGCTTCTATCACTCATGAATCAGTCCGGTCTCTTTATTCCGGCGGCTGAGGGCTCGATGCTTCCGATTTATAAAAATATCTATGCCATTATCGGTGACGAGCAGAGCATCCAGTACAATCTTTCGACCTTTTCTTCCTATATCACACAGCTCACGGCTTTTCTTTCTCATGTGGGGACAGAAGATCTTGTGCTTCTCGATGAACTGGGTTCAGGCACAGACCCTGTTGAAGGAGCCGCGCTTGCACAGTCCGTTACGGAGTATCTGCAGATGCAGGGAGTACCCGCTATCATTACATCCCATTTCAGTGAAATGAAAAAACTCGCTTACGAGACGCGCGGCATCGAGAATGCATTCGTAGAGTTTGACGAAGAGACACTGACGCCGACCTACCACCTTATCATCGGCGTTGCGGGGAACAGCAATGCCTTCAGCATTTGCAAGCGGCTTGGTATGCCGCCCCTTGTCCTTTCGCGTGCCAGCCAGCTGAAAGAAGGCTCTCCGCTTCACTATATGGAAGAAGTCATGGCACGGCTGAACCGCCAGACGCGTGAAGTAGCGCATGAAAAAGAAGAGGTGGAAGCCCAGCTGAAGAAGGCTGAGGAACTGCGGAACGAACTTAGGACAGAGACGGATGCTTTCTATAAAAAGAAAGACCAGATCTTGGAGAAAACCAGACAAGAAGCGGAGACTATCAAAAGAGATCTTAGAAATCAGTCGGAAGCCATCATCAAAGATCTCAAGAAAAAGGCCTCAGCGATGGCAAAGGATGATCTCCAGCAGCATGTTTCCAAAGTGCGTGGTGCGATCGATGCCATGGCACTCCCCGGAAGAGAAAATCGAAGAAATCCGCTTCCCAAGGAGCAGATCAAAAAAGGCACCTATGTCTATATCGATACGCTTGACAGTGATGGTACCATCACCAAAGTGTCGGGAAATAAGATCACCATCGCCTGCGGTCTGATGCATGTCACCGTGACTCCGGAGCATTGCTTCGAGACGAAGAAACCGGTGAAGAAGGTCAGGAAGCCGGTCAGTCGTCCGTTCGCTACCCGGGGTGCGGCGAGTGTTCGTACCGTTCATACCACGCTCAATGTCATCGGGAAAACAGTCGATGAGGCCGTCCCTGAAGTAGATCGTTTCCTGAATGAATGTTTCATGGCAGGCGTTTCGCCGGTGCAGATTATTCATGGCAAAGGGACCGGCGCACTGCGTCAGGGGATCCAGGAGTATCTTCGTACGCTGAATTTCGTAAAGGAATTCCATGAAGCTGACTATAGAAATGGGGGCGCGGGCGTGACAGAGGTCTTCTTCTGACGGTAGACTGTAAGACAAAGAGGATATGATTTTCTCATCATGGAAGCGTCAAGAAACATAAAAAAGGAGGAAGCCCATCCTTCATTACTGATACCCTAAAAACGAGCCTCTCCGGCTCGTTTTTTGCGTTAAATTTTGCACTGGGTAAAGGAACGTGATAAAATAGGTAAAATATTTTTGTCAGCACGGTTCAGCTTGGCAGACCGTGAGTGAAATGAGGAGGAGTATCGTGGGCGAGCTCAATTTACTGCAGAAGAAAATTATGAAAGACGGCGTCATCAAAGCGGGGAATGTACTCAAGGTCGACAGCTTTCTGAACCATCAGATCGATGTCCCTTTTATTAGTGAACTGGGGAAGGAGTTCAAGAAACTTTTTGGTGACCGCCAGGTGGATAAGATCCTGACCATCGAAGCGTCCGGTATCGGCATTGCCTGCCTCACTGCAGTATATTTCGGCGTTCCGGTCCTCTTCGCCAAAAAGTCCGCAGGCAGCAATATGGATAAGGATGTCTATGCGACCGAAGTGAAGTCCTTCACACATAATAAAGTGAATCATGTCGTAGCCTCCAAGAAATATCTGAATGCCGGTGAACACATCCTCATCATGGATGATTTTCTGGCAAACGGCTGCGCTGTGCAGGGGCTGATCGACCTTGTCAAACAGGCCGGCGGCATCGTAGAAGGTGTCGGTATCTGTATCGAGAAAGGATTTCAGGGCGGCGGTGATGAGCTCCGTGCTTCCGGTATTGATGTGAAATCGTTGGCTATTATCGAAAAGATGGATGCAGAAACAGGCACTATTACTTTTAGATAATGCGCAAAGATGCAACAAAGCAGTGAATTTCTGTAGGGAGTCCAATCATTATTACAGTTAGGAGTGTATTGTGGAAAAAGATCCGATTTATGAACCCAATGGGAAAATCACAATCAGAAAAGCGGTTCCTTTCGGACTGCAGCATGTACTTGCCATGTTCGTGGCCAATATCGCGCCGATCCTCATCGTAGCCGGTGCTGTCAAAATGGATCCGGCGGAGTCGGCGGCACTCGTGCAGTCTGCGATGATCGTAGCCGGCATCGGCTCTCTTCTCCAGCTTTTCCCGATCTGGCGTTTTGGCAGCGGTCTGCCGATCATTATGGGGATCAGCTTCACCTTCGTTTCCGTAGCCTGCATCATCGGTACCAAGTATGGCTATGGTGCAGTCCTTGGTGCTGCGCTCATCGGCGGTATATTGGAAGGTATCCTTGGCCTTGGCGCCTCCTGGTGGAGAAAATTTATCCCGCCGATCGTGTCTGCGTCCGTCGTGACGGCGATCGGTTTCTCCCTGCTTCCCATCGGGGCCAATTCTTTTGGCGGCGGCTTTGGCAATCCAAATTTTGGCGCCCAGAATTACCTGATCGTCGGTAGCATCACGCTTGTCGCCTGCCTTGCGTGGAATCTTAAAGCACACTCTTTCTATAAGCAGCTTTCCGTCCTCTTCGGGCTTGTCGTTGGCTATATCGCCGCGTACTGCTTCGGCATGGTCGATCTATCTCGTCTGACGGAAGTCCCACTTATTTCCCTTCCAGGGATCATGCCGATTTCGTTTGAATTCCATGGAGATGCTATTTTTTCCTTTTTCCTGATTTTCCTCGTCTCTGCCACAGAAACGCTGGGGGATACCAGTGCTCTTGCCATGATGGGGTACGGCCGTCAGGCGACGAGCCGTGAAGTCTCTGGCTCCATCGCGGTCGATGGCTTCGTGAGCTCACTGTCTTCCCTTTTCGGATGCATGCCGATCACATCCTTCAGCCAGAATGTCGGTCTTGTCGCTATGACCAAGGTCGTAAACCGTAAGGCTATCGGATGCGGTGCGGCACTTATGATTCTGGCAGGCATCATCCCTGGCCTCGGCGTCATCCTGGCTTCCCTTCCGGATGCTGTTCTCGGTGGCTGCACGCTCATGATGTTCGGGTCTATCGTTGTCTCCGGTGTCCGTATGCTCGGTGAATGTGGCTACTCGCAGCGAAATATGAGCATCGCTGCGCTTTCTCTCAGCATAGGTCTCGGTTTTACGCAGACCCCGCAGATCTTCCATATCTTCCCAGACCTCTTCCGCAGTGTCTTTGCGGAAAACTGTGTGGCTGTGGTCTTTGTTGTCGCTGTCATTCTGAATCTTGTCTTCCCAAAAGAAGAAAAGGAAAATCTGATTGTAGAATAATCGATTTTAGAAAAGCCGCCTGGTCTTTGTGATCAGCCCCTGTCAAGGTAGACATGGCAAATATCTAAAAAATGATAGCCGTAAATTCCATGTTGATGTTTTAGTATCAACATGGGATTTGCGGCATTTTGTTATGCCGTGTATTTCGCTTTGTATTTCTGAATCCGTTATTAGTGAATATTGTCCCAATGCACAGCGCTGCATTGATCCCTTCCATGTGGTTTCCTGGGCTATGGAAGCACTTGAAAAAGTACGGCGCAGAACATTGGCAGCAACAAGTTCTAAAGTTGGACCTTCGGAAAAAAGAAAGCCTGGAAGGCCTAGAAAAGGAGAGAAGGTCGAATCAGCCGCTAAAAAAGCGAAGGCAGTAAAATTCACCAAATTTGCATTGCTCAAGAATCCAGAAAATCTGTCTTCCGTACAGAAAGAACAGGTGGAATTTCTGTCCAAGGCGAATCCCCAATTATATCGGGCATATCTGCTTATCATAATCTTTATGCAGTGGATGCTCTTGGATATGGTGCACATAGTAATTTTAAAAATAAGGGACTGTCAAGTATTTTGTGTAAACTTCCTTGAGCCAGAAACCGGCTAAAACTTATAAGTTGACATTAATATCTTCCATCGTGATGCGGCCTTCAAAATAAATCATGAACTGCTCCAGCATTTGACTCCAATTCCAGTACGTTGGGCGGTTCCCACATTTCCATGTGATCTCTGTCATTGCCAGGTACAGCGTCTTGAAAAGGGCGTCATCGGTAGGAAAGACAACATGGTGTTTTCCTGCCTTTCTTAGCTGCCGGTTGAAGTTTTCTATTGCGTTGGTCGTGTAGATGATCTTCCGAATTTCCGGCGGATATTTAAAGTAGGTAGAGAGCTCTGGCCAACTTTCACGCCACGACTGAACCATTTTGTAATGGCTCTTCTCCCATTTGGCTGCCAGCTGTTCTAACGCATAGTTGGCGGCGTCCTCCGAAGGCGCCTTGTAGATCGCCAGCAGGTCAGGAAAAAAGGCTTTCCATTCTTTGTAACTCAGGAGATTTCAGGTCGTTCTGAGCTGGTGGACAATACAGCGCTGGATGTCTGTCTGCGGGAAAATAGCATGTATGGCTTCCACCATGCCCACCGGTCCATCTACGCAGATAATGCAGATGTCTTCGACTCCGCGGTTGCGAAGTTCTGATAGAATGCCTGTCCAATAGCGGCTTCCTTCTACCTGACAGATCCACATCCCCAAGACCTCTTTCTGCCCGTCAAGACCTATGCCAATGCCCACGTAGACGGCCTTATTAACTACGCGGTTTTCTTGTTGAACCTTGTAGAATGTGGCATCCAGATAAACCACCAGATATTTTTGCTGGAGAGGACGGTTCAGCCACTCTTTAGCAACCGGAAGAATGCAATGAGGGTTCAGTAGAGCGTCTTACTTTTTGTGAGAAAATTAAAAGAGAGTATTGCAATTTAAATCAAATGGTATTAAAATTAAAAGAGATGATTTAATTGTATAGAATTATGACTTTCACTTAACTGTTTTCCCGCCGTATGATAGGGGATGGTTACAATGGAAATGCATATTTGGCCGAATATTCTTCTTGTATCGATAACAATAGGAATAAGTGGCTATATGCCCATACAGGCTGCCGATGATGGTATATTGAACGCGCAGAGGCAGATCCTTCAGCAAAAAGAACAAAATATAGCTTCCAGACTCGGAGTGGAACAATCAGAAGAGTGTCTTCGTCAGGTCATGACGAGAACGCCCTCTGTTGCTATGGGTCTGGAAGCTTTTATTTTGCCAAAGGAAGAGAATAGTTTTCTGATCAAGCACTTCAGTCTGAAGGCGCCTGCTTACGGAGATCGGTTCCAATGGATTAATACCTACCTGTCCCAATTTGATGGACAGCGTATCGGGACGGAAGGGATCAACCGGCTTATGAAAGCCATCAATGGGGAAATTATGAACCGTGGCTATGTGACCACCCGGGTCTATGTGGAAGAACAAGACTTATCAACTGGGAAATTCTATTTCACGCTCCTTCCAGGGATTGTATCAGACATCCGATTCCGGAAAGAGACCTGGGGAACATGGCGGAACGCATCTGCCGTGAGAAAAGGGCGCATCCTGAATATTCGTGCCATCGAGCAGACCGTGGATAATTTCAACAGTGTTCCAGAACAGAAAGCAGACATCAAAATCGAGCCAGGGAAGAATGAGGGGGAAAGCGTTCTTGTTATCGATATAGAGCAGGGAAAACCTTATAAATTTTTCGTTACCTTGGACAACTCCGGTACAAGGGATACAGGGAAAGCCCAGCTGACTGGCGGCCTCCAGCTGTCCAATCCCTTCTCCATCAATGACACTTTCTACGCCAGCTGGAATGAAGATGCCACCTCGTCAGGTGAAAAGAAAGGGACGCGGGCAAACAGCATCTACTATACTGTGCCTTTTGGGGCAGACCGGCTGACCTTCAGCTACAACCGGAACCACTATCACCAGACCGTAGCCTACGCAGTGAATCCATTCATTTCCAGTGGGAAATTCAGCCAGACCTCTCTCACATGGACGCATCTTCTCCAGCGCACGCAGGTGAGCAAAACAGATATGGACATTGGATTTATCCATAAGACGAGGCACAGCTATATCGACGGCACAGAAATCGGGGTGCAGCGACAGAAGACTATGGCCGTTGAAATCGGCGTCAACCACAGGCGCTACTTCGGAGACAGCGTCATTGATGCCCGGCTCGCGTACCGCAGGGGCTTGCCATGGCTGGCGGATCCTGGACCTACAGACGGGCTCCCGGGAGAGGCGACCACCCAGTACAACATGTACATGGGAAACATCAACCTCACGACACCCATCACCCGGTCAGATATCTACAAAGCAGAGTACAATATGAACCTCCGTTTCCAGAAAAGCAACCAGCCTGTATACAGCAGTGAATTTCTTTCCATCGGCGGTTGGTACAGCGTGCGGGGATTCGACGGGGAACAGACCCTTTCCGCGGAAGACGGCGTGATTATGCGAAATGAGATCCGTTTCCCCTTCAAGACGCAGCCGCACCAGATATACCTGGCGCTGGATTACGGAAAAGTTTCCGGTCCGGGGACGAAATACCTGTTGGGAAAAGAACTGTTTGGCGGCGCCATCGGCATGCGGGGACATCTTGGACGCTTTTCCTATGACGCTTTCATCGGCTGGCCGCTGTATAAGCCGGCTGGATTTACCACAGCGTCCCGTACCTATGGCTTTACACTGACGGCAGAAATATAAGGGAATTTACAAAAATTCATAACGCCATATTTTGACGGATATTAGATATACCCTATCATTCCATATCTCGTATTCATTCCCATTTTCTCGGAGGTGCCACGATGAAAACCACCGGTAAAAAACAAAAATGGATCGCCCTTTCTCTTGCGATTGTTCTTCACTTAGAGGTTGTGCTGCCGGTCTATGCGGTGGTCACGCCTTCCAATGGGGCGACAGTAGGGACCGGAGTGAATAATGTGCCGGTGGTTAATATCGTAGCGCCCAATGACAAAGGACTATCCCATAACCAGTTCACAGATCTCAATGTGGGAAAAGAGGGGCTTGTCTTCAATAACGCAGTGCAGAACGCGCAGACGAAGCTCGCCGGGGCGGTGGCAGCCAATGCCACTCTCAATGGAAAACCGGCGGCCCTTATTCTTGCTGAAGTGACAGGCAGCCGGAATACGAACCTGAACGGCCTCATGGAAGTGGCAGGACAGAAAGCAGACCTTGTGATTGCCAATCCCAATGGCATCGTTGGAAATGGATTCGGCTTCATCAATGTGGGACGCGCCGTCCTTACCACAGGAAAGCCGGTCATCACAAATGGCCGCCTGGATCGTTTTGATGTACAGAAAGGGACTGTCGAAATCGCAGGGACTGGCAATAGCCCCTATGACAGCGATGGAAATACGATTTATGACACGGTGAATAAACTGGACATCTATGCAGCTGCCGCGAAAATTAATGGGGAACTCTGGGCGAAAGACCGCATGCATGTGGTTACGGGAAAGAACAGCGTCACCTATGACACCAGCGAAGCGGCACGTTCTTTTGAAGCCTCCGGTACCGATGTATCCCTTGATGTAGGCGCGCTCGGAGGTATGTATGCGGGGAAGATCTTCCTCGTGGGGACCAATAAAGGCCTTGGCGTCAACATATCGGGCAATATTCACGCAGATGACGAACTCCATATCACAAACAATGGGAAAATTGTATTCCAGAAGGGAAATCTTGTGGAAGAAACCAAAGAGGGAGAAAATGTATCCTACTATACCGGCAATGTCTACTCTGGCGGCATCATGGATATTGATGCCAATGAGTCAGACATACAAAATGAAATAGCCGTATCCGCCAGCGGAAGCATCAATATCACGGCAGGCGGGAAACTGACCAATAGCGGCAGAATTATTGCTGGGGAGTCCTATGAGACGAATGAGGGAAGCGGCATCTTCGAACGCAAGGATGCCAATCTCACCATCAAGGCAGCTGAACTCGAAAATGTGAGAGGCATTCCAAAAGAAAATGAATCAGGTACCGGCCTCATGGGTGGTGTGCTGGACGCGTCTAATACACTGATAGCGACGATTACTGGCAATGCGACTGTGGGAGGGCAGATTTCCGCGGTCAATGACATTCATCTGTTTGCAAAAGATATGAATGTGACCGGCTCTGTGTATACAGAAAAAGGAGAACTCCATCTATCTGGTACAAAGGTCAAATATAATAAGGAAAACCTGGAAGCAAAAGACGAAGGAAGCATCCATATCACAGAAACCGATCCAGACCAGCCGGTGACGCCACCCGCTCCGGAGCCGCCGAGAAAGGCGGATGAACTGGCGACGCCGGATCTTCCCGGTACCGCGGGGACGGCAGCCACGAAGGTAGAAAACAAAGCAGATGACAGTACACTGGCTCTTACTGCCGACGACAGTGCGGATGGGAAATACAAACCAATTATCGACCATACGGCAAGCGGCATCGATCTCGTACAGATCGCCGAAGCCAATGCAAACGGCGTTTCCCGGAACCTCTACACAGATTTCAATATCAAATCCACTGGCCTCATCCTGAATAACGCGTCGAAATACGCCAAGACGGAACTGGGCGGATACATCGATAGAAATATGCGCATCGCCGGCAATGGGGCGCGGATCATCCTGAATGAAGTGACGAGTTCCCATGCCAGCACCCTGCAGGGATTCCTCGAAGTGGCAGGAAATAAAGCGAGCGTAGTCATTGCCAATGCAAATGGCATTTCCATAAACGGCGTGGGATTCATCAATACAGAGGCAGCGACCATCGCCGCGGGAAGCACCGTCCAATGGGCAGAGGGGACAATGTCCTACAGCAAGAATAAAGGACAGATCCATATCACCGGGGATGGCCTCGACGGTACGGCTGTAAGCACGCTCTCCCTCGTCGGGAACCATATAACCAACAACGCCAGCGAAATCTACGGAAATACCCTTGTTATTTCTGCTGACGGCACACTCTCCAATACGGGAAAAACAGGAGCGAAAAATGACCTGTCTCTTACTGCGGGGAACGTGGAGAATGCGGCAGAAGGCGTCATAGAAGCAGGAAGAAATCTCACGGCTGGAGTCACTGGTGGGATCCACCAGGATAAAGCTTCCATCAAAGCAGGGAACGCAATGAATATCACCGCAGGGTCCCTTTCCCAGGAAGGAGAAAGCCTGCTTTCCGCAGGGAAGGAAATGGACCTCTCCGTCAATGAAAGCATGACCAATAACCAATCCACCATTCTTTCATCAGGAAATATGGTCATTCACGCAGGGAGCCTGACCAATACAAATAGCGCCCTGCTGCAGGCGGGCGGAAATCTCATAGCAGAAGCAGACGCTATCACCAATACCCACAGCAATATCTATATCGAAGGGGACAGCCAGATCCGGGCGGGCTCCTTCACCAATACGGATGAATCCGCCTACCATACCGGCGGGAATCTCTCTATCACAGCGGACAGCCTCACCAATACCCGCTCAGCTATAGACATCCAGAAAAATATGACAGGCATCGCTGG
>OIZI01000250.1_pt1 | contig 28389 bp, 37 predicted proteins | sample 1588441 | NCBI WGS metagenome assembly OIZI01 (sample SAMN03283284) | human gut metagenome | biome: human-associated habitat; material: feces | host: Homo sapiens | place: Peru | collected 2012 | reverse complement strand
AATCATGGCGGTGCCGCCGCCAATCAGTGCGATGGGCTTGTTGCCCGCCATCTGCAGCCGCTTCATGAGACACAATGCCATAAAGTGGCCCACATGGAGGGAATCCGCAGTGGGGTCAAAGCCAATATAGAAGGTGGCCTTGCCGTTATCCACCATTTCCCGAATTTCTTCTTCGTTGGTCACCTGGGCAATCAGGCCCCGGGCTACCAGCTCGTCGTAAACTTTCATATTTCGTTTCCTTTCAAATAAAAAATAAGCGCCCTCTGCCAAAAAAGACAGAGGGCGCTGAAAGCGCGGTACCACCTCAGTTTGGGAAAGCCTCTCGGCTCCCCCCTCATGCCGCCCCGCAGGCGGCGACGCTGTATCGGGCGCACCCGTCCTCCCCTACTGCTGCGTTCAGGGAAGCCGCTCCGGGAGGTATGTTCGGCTTAGGTTTCTGCCGCCTTGCACCCTCCGGCGGCTCTCTGAAAGGAAATGGTCTAAGCGTACTTGTTCCCATCACTGCGTTGTGACGTATTTTATCAAAGTCCGCCCCCAATGTCAAGCAGCAAAGTGCTTAAATTTTTCAGGGCATTAAAAGCATTTCTTCAGCGCTTTTCAGGGTCGTTTCCGTAATATTGGTGCCACCAATGATTCTGGCCAGTTCCTGCTTGCGGCCCTCCCGGTCCAGGGGGGTGACGGTTGTAAAGGTTCTGCCATCGTGCTCGGACTTGGCAATGAGCATATGGGTATCGGCCAATGCCGCCAGCTGGGGCAGATGGGTCACGCACAGGACCTGCTTATACTGGGCAAGGCTTCTCAGCTTTTCCGCAATCCGCTGGGCGGCTCTGCCGGAGACACCGGTATCCACCTCGTCAAAAATGAGGGTGTCCACCGCGTCCTTTTCTGCCAGAACATTTTTCATGGACAGCATAATCCGGGCCAGCTCACCGCCGGAGGCCACCTTGCTCAGGGGCTTTAAGTCCTCACCGGCGTTGGCGGACAGATAAAAGGCCACCGCGTCCGCTCCGTCGGTGCCAAGCTCCGTCTTCCGGAATCGGCACTGAAACTGCACCCGGGGCATATCCAGCTGTTTGAGCTCGGATAGGATTCTCTGGGAGAGAATCTCCCCTTTTTCCTGGCGGTCCCGGCTCAGCTTTTCCGCCGCGTCCCAGGCCTCCCGCTCCTTTTGGGCAAGCTGCTTTTTCAGATGCGCAATCCGGTCGTCTGCGAACTCGATTTCGTCCAGCTCCTTCCGGGCCTTTTCCAGGTATTCCAGGATTTCCCCGCAGTCCGTGCCGTATTTCCGGCGCAGGCGGTGGATGATGTCCAGTCGGGACTCGATTTCCTCCAGCTCGTCGGCGGAGTAGCTCAGCTCGTCCAGAGAATCCCGCACCTCATCGGCAATGTCCTGGACCTGATATTTGAGGTCCGTCAGCCGTTCCTGGAAGGCGGTGTAGTCGTCGCTATACCTGGCGATGCGGCTTAAAGAATACGCCGCCTGGGACAGAAGCGCGGCCGCGCCATCGCTGTTGTCCCCGCCCAGAAGGGCTTCCGTGGCCTCTTCCAGACCCTGGGAGAGCTTTTCGGAGTTTTGCAGCAGCTTTCTCCGGCTTTCCAGCTCCTCATCCTCCCCGGGCTGCAACTCGACCTTTTCGATTTCGGCAATCTGATATTTAAGGGTCTCCATGCGGCGAAGCTTTTCTCCCTCGTCCATGGTCATCCGGTCGATTTCCCGGCGGAGGCTGCTTACCTGGGAAAACTTCCCCCGATAGTCCTCCAAAAGAGCCCCATTATCCGCGAAGGCATCCAGAAAACGCAGATGGTTGTCTTCATCAAACAAGGTGGCGGAGTCGTGCTGGCCGTGGATATTGATGAGCTGGATGCCCAGCTTCTGGAGAATGGTCACACTTACAAGGCTTCCGTTGACCCGGCAGACATTTTTTCCGTCCAGGAAAATATCCCGCTGGATGACGGTCTCCTCGTCATACTCTACCCCGTTCTCCTGGAACCAGGGAAGCTCCGGCACATGGGTAAACACCGCCCGGACGGAGGCCTTATTGGTGCCGGTTCTGACCATATCCCGGTAGGCGCGCCTGCCAAGAATGGCGGAAATGGCATCGATGACAATGGATTTACCGGCACCGGTTTCACCGGTCAGGACATTAAAGCCCTGATCAAAGGAGATATCCGCCTGCTCGATCACCGCGATATTTTCAATGTGCAATAGGCTCAGCAAGGTTTTTCTCCCCTTTTATCGAATCACCGCTTTGATTTCTCCGCAGAACGCGGCGGCCGCGGCGGCATCCCGCATGACAATCATCACTGTGTCGTCACCGGCCAGGGTACCCAGCACCACACTGATTTTCATAGCATCCAGCGCGGAACCGGCGGCACCGGCCAGGCCCGGAAGCGTATGAAGCACAATAATATTTTCCGCATAGTCGATGCTGATGACGCACTCCCGGAAAATGGTATTGAGCCTGTCGGAAAGTGCCGGGGGCACGTCCTTCTCCGGCACACTGTAGCGATAGGTGCCCAGGCTTGTGAGCTCCTTTACAATTCGAAGCTCCTTGATGTCCCGGGAAATGGTCGCCTGAGTGCTGGTGAAGCCCTCTTCCTCCAGAGCCTTCAATAGCTGCTCCTGGGTCTCCACATTGGCGTTGGAGATAATCTCAATGATCTTGGCCTGTCTTTTGGATTTCATGGCTCGTCCCTCTTACTTCCTTTGAAATTTGGCGTTCACCACATCGTAAAAGCTGCGGTCGTTGAGCTTAATGAGCTTTGTTTCGTATTTGGATTTGCGGATGGTCACCACATCGCCCATATTCAGGCGCAGAGCCTTCCCCCCGTCTACGGAGAGAAATGCGTTTCTGCGGGCATTCTGTATCATGCGGACCGTAATGGTCCGACGGTCCGAGGTCACGATACAGCGGCTGACCATATCGTGGGCGCAGATAGGCGTAATAATCATGTTGCGGGCATCCGGCTCCACAATGGGGCCTCCCGCCGAAAGATTGTAGGCTGTAGAACCGCTGGGAGTGGAGACGATGATGCCGTCACCGCCGCAGCTCAGGGCCTGAACCCCGTCGCACTCCACGCTCAAATAGACGATTCTTGCCACGGCACCCTTGGTCACCGCTACATCGTTCAGGCAGATGTCGTGAAAGATAATGTCCCGGTCCCGCTGAACTGTCACGTCCAGCATCATCCGGGGGTCCAGCTTGAAGTTACCGTCGGCCAGCAGCAGCAGCCGGTCCAGATCTGTACTCTCCAACTCCGCCAGGAAGCCCATGGTTCCGATATTGACCCCCAGGATGGGGATGCCGCGCTTGGTCGCCGCCTTGGCCGTATGGAGGATGGTCCCGTCTCCGCCGAAGCAGATGACCGCATCCGCGTTGGGCAGTTCCCGCTCCAGACGGCTGAACCGCAGGTCCTTCGGAAGCTCATAATTCCGGTCCACATCAAAGGGCAGGCACAGGCTCACCCGAAGTCCCGCGTCCTTTAAAAGCTGCATAGCGTTTCGGACCGTCTGAAAATTCCGATCCCGGTAGGGGTTGGGGGTCAGAATTACATTTTTCATAAATCGGCTCCTTTGTCCAGGGCCCTGTGGGCCTGCTCTACCACGTCACCGGTGTCCGGACGGATTCCCTGGGCATCGGGGTTCAGGCTCAGGTGGCCCAGGAACTCAATATTACCCTCGGGGCCCTTGACAGGGGAAAAGGTCAGGCCCAGAATTTTGAAGCCCAGCCGGTCAGCCAAAGCTACAAAATCGTCCAGCACCTCTTTATGCGTGCTTTTTTCCCGGACAACTCCCTTCTTGCCAACCTTGTCCCGCCCGGCCTCAAACTGGGGCTTGATAAGGCACAGCACCTGTCCCGTGGGCTTTAAAAGCTTCTGGATTGCGGGCAGGACGATTTTCAGGGAGATAAAGCTCACATCCACCACGGAAAGGTCCAGGGGCTCCCCCAGCTGCTCTGGGGTTACATAGCGGATATTGGTCTTTTCCATAACCACCACCCGGGGGTCCGAGCGGATTTTCCAATCCAGCTGGCCATAGCCCACATCGATGGCAAAGACCTTGCTGGCACCCTGCTGCAGCAGGCAGTCCGTAAAGCCGCCGGTGGACGCGCCGGAATCCGAGCAGACATAGCCCTCCGGCTTGACACCAAAATCCCGCAGGGCCTTTTCCAGCTTCAGACCGCCCCGGCTGACATAGGGGCAGACCGCCCCCCGGACCTCGATGGAAACTGTCTCCTCATAGGACGTTCCGGGCTTGTCCGCCTTCTGGCCGTCTACATAGACGATGCCGCTCATAATAATGGCCTGCGCCTTGGTACGGTTTTCCGCATAGCCCTGCTCGGTCAAGAGCACATCCAGGCGTTTTTTAATCTTCATTTTGGGTCACCCCTTCTACATATTCCGCAATCGATACGGCATCCAGGCCGCACAGCTTGTAAAGCTGTGCCTGGGCACCGTGGGGCACAAAGTCCGACCCCAGGTCAATGCCCAGCACCGTTCTCTCCGGGTCCAGACTGTGGACAGCCCAGGCAAGGCTTTCCCGAATGCCGCTGCCGGTGCAGGCCTCCTCCACCACAACAATCGGCCCCCGGCCCGCCTCCAGAATGGAGGCCGTGGGGAATGTGGAGAGGTTTGTCAACCGGAGGACACCGGCGTGAATTCCACGCTTTTCCAAAAGGTCGGCGCTTTCCAGCACGTTATTGACAAGACTTCCGTAGGTCACCAATATCACATCGCCGCCGGGCTTGTGGCAGCAGAGATTCCCCTGGAACACGGTTTCCTTTTCTCCCCAGGCAGCGTCCGTGTATGCTCCCTGCCCGCCTCTGGGATAGCGCACCGCCACCGGGCCATCGTAGCACTCTACTGCCCAGCGCAGCATATCCCGCTGCTCAGCGAGGCTGGCCGGGGCCAGAATCAGCATCCCCGGCATCTGCCGCAGGAAGCCCACATCGAAGACACCGTGGTGGGTGGGGCCGTCATCCCCTACAAGGCCCGCCCGGTCAATGGCCAGCACCACATGCAGGTGGAGCATGGCAACATCCTGCAGCAGCTGGTCATAGGAGCGCTGCAGAAAAGTGGAGTACAGCGCAACCACCGGAATCATGCCCTGCTTAGCAAGGCCACCGGCCATGGAGACGGCATGCTCCTCCGCGATTCCCACATCGAAGGTCCGCTCCGGATACCGGCGCATGAACTCCGTAAGCCCCGTACCGGCGGACATGGCCGCCGTAATGGCGCAGACCCGGCTGTTCCGGGCGGCCAAATCAATCAGCGTCTGCCCGAAGGAGCCGGAAAAGGTGGGAACACTCCCGCCGAGACTTTTCCCGGTGACAGGGTCAAATTTTCCGATTCCATGGAACCGGGTGGGGTCCTCCTGGGCGGGAGGATAGCCGCAGCCCTTTTTGGTAATCACATGGACCAGCACGGGCTCCCGCATTTCCTTGGCGGAATTGAGTAGTGCCGTAATACCGGGTAAATCGTGGCCGTCTGCCGGGCCCAGGTAGGTAATGCCCATGTTTTCAAACATGGTGCCAGGCATAATCATGCGTTTTAAACGGTTTTTGATGCGGCTGGTGGCCTTGTAGACGGCATTGCCCCCGGGAAGCTTTTTTAGGATTGTCCGGTAATACCGCTTGGCATGGAGGTAATTCCGGCTGCTGCGGACCCGGGACAGATGCCGGGACAGGCCGCCGATGCTCTTGCTGATGGACATTTCGTTGTCATTGAGAATGACCACCATGGGCTCCTTGCTGACGGCCAGATCGTTCAGGGCCTCATAAATCATGCCGCCGGTGGCGGCACCGTCTCCAACCAGGGCTACCACATCGTAGTCCTGGTGCAGCAGCGTCCTTGCCCGGGCCATACCCAGGGCGATGGAGACGGAGCTGGAGGCATGCCCCGCCACGAAGGCATCCGTCACGCTCTCCGCAGGCTTGGGAAAGCCGGACATGCCCCCAAACTGGCGCAGGTGCGCAAAATCCGCCTGGCGTCCTGTCAGCAGCTTATGGACATAAGACTGATGGCCGACATCGAAAACCAGGCGGTCCTTCTGTGTATTGTATACGGTTTCAATGGCTACGGACAGCTCCACCACGCCCAGGTTTCCGGCCAGATGGCCGCCGGTCTTTGAAACATTTTCAATCAAAAATTCCCGGATTTCCCGGCAAAGGCAGGCTCTCTGAGGCTCTGTCAATTTCTGCAGATCCTGCTGGCAGTGAATATCCTGTAAGATTCCCACAGCGTACTCATCCCTTTTTCTTTGTTATCTTTTTGCGCAGCCACTGCTTTCCCCGGCCCCACGCGGACAGAATTCTCCCCACCAGAAATACGATTTCCGTACAGGACCGGATGGCAACCGTCTTGCCAACGGCCTTGCCGCCGACGGTCAGGCCCGCAACCAGCGCGGACATGCCCAGGGTTACAACCTGGGGCCAGGAAAACTGCACATAGGTCAAGGCTCTGGCCGCAATGGTCGCGGAGGCCGCACCGGAGACAACGCCGCAGATATCCCCGATGACATCATTGCAGATAGAACTGACCTTCCCGGCGCTGCGCAGCAGCCGGATTGCCTCCTTTGCGCCGGAAACCCGGCGGGAGGCCATAGAATGAAAGGGCTTTTCATCGGCGGAGGTCACCGCTACGCCCACAATATCGAAAACAATGCCCACCGCGATGATGAACAGCAAAATCAGAAACGCCACCGCAATGGAGCTGCGATCCATAATCTCATTGGATGTAAAACTGATGGTCGCTGACACGGCGATGGTCACAAGGAAAATGGTCAGCGCCCAGCGGGCAGCCTCTTTCTGCTGACGCTTACTGCCATCCGGATCGTTTTTTGACACGGGAACACGCTCCTAAATCATTAAAAAAATGACGGCAGCAGGCAGGATAAATCTTACGGCTTAGGTCGGGTTTGTTTTCCCCAGTGAGAGCCTGCCGTTGCCGTGCAGGTCGTTTCCGTTTTATCTCACCGCGTCCGTGTCGCCAAAGGACGTACCCGATTGCCACTTAGTCCGTACCGCAATCTCCTGTCTGCCCAGTTACGACAGCCTAGGTGTTTTCCACAGCAGAGGAAACCGTAGTCTTAGCCTCTTTTGCAAACATGGTTTCCAGAAGCGATATCGGCAGCAGCCATGGCCACGGCTGCCAGCCGCCTGATCTTCTTTCCCCTCATATTCACTCAAGGCAGGCTACGCTGCACGCAGCAACACGATTCTGTGCACTGCCTTGCAGGTTCTAATCCTGGCTCGTACGCGAGCGGGCCTCCACGGGAGGTTCTGTCCGTCGTCGCACAATACCAGGTCTCCACGGAAAACGGGTCGTATGCTCCATGCCGTTGGAACGCGCCCGGAATCCTTAACCCCCAGCATCCACCCTAAACTGGGCGTAAAAAGCAGACACCAGGGACTTCACCGATGTGCCCTTCAAAGGATTTTTAGGCCCTTCCTGGAAAACGGTCTCTCTGACTAGGATACTGCGCCGTCAGCATGCATTTTATCACAAACGGATGGAATATACAAGTATTATTTGTATTTCTGTATATTTTTAACAGTTTATTCGTTTTTGTTTTGTGAAATCAGGCCCTATTTCAGTCAATATTCTCCCTGTTCAAAAACCAGTCCTCGATAATGTCCCGGTGGGTGACCGCCAAGGGCAGAGTTTGGATCTCTTCCCTGGTAAAAAAGCGCAGCTCCCGGGACTCCCTGCTTTTGTGCAGGGCAGGCTTTTCCGGAAACACATAGCCATACAGAACAATCACCATCCGCCACACGCTGCCATCCCGGTAGGCGGCGATTCTTCCGGGGTCCCCATAGACCGCCAGCTTCCGGAACGCCTCCGGGCGGATGCGGAGCCCCAGTTCCTCATAGACCTCCCGGACAATGGTCTGGCGGCCCGTCTCCTGCTTTTTGGCACCGCCGCCAATCAGCCCCCAGACCGGGGCATCCACCCGACGCTCCAAAAGGAGCTTGTCCTCCCAGATTAGAATCGCGTTCGCACCCAAATGGGCCCCCTGGGTCGTTCTGGGTGCATTTTGGGGATCACCGCAATAAAATGTTGCTTCCGACATCGGGATGCTCCTTTCCAAAGCAAAAATACCTTTCCCATGCTTTCATTGTACCACACTTTCCCGGCAGGAACAAGCACAAACGAAAAAAGGCCGTTAGAAAAGCATGTCGCTGCACACCAGTGCGCGCACTGGTTCGCAATGACAGGTTGCTTTCTAGCAGCCCCTTCTTCACCATTTTCTCTATACCCGGGCGGTTTTTCTTTTATAGAGCACCCAGGAAACGGCACTGCAGAGAAGCTCCGTCACCCAGAAGCCGTGCCACACACCGGCAGCGCCCAGCACCCGGCTTAGGCCGAAGGCCACCGGAATCATCACAATCAGATACCGGCACAGGGAGATGACCAGAGAGGGCATGCCCATTCCCATACCCTCCAAAGCGCCGGAGGACACAATAGAGACCGAAGAGGCAACAAAGCCGAGGCTGATGATTTTCAGCGTCTGGGCACCGATTTGCGTGGTTTCTGCCGTATCGGTAAACAGCCCCATGAGCTGGGCCGGGAACAGCTGGCACAGCAGCGTCCCAACGCACATAATTCCCAGGGTGATGCTCAGGGTCACGTTGTAAATCTTTTTGACCCGTCCCTGCTCCCCTGCCCCGTAGTTGTAGCCAATCAGAGGGCGGATGCCCTGAATCAGGCCGTTGGCCGACAGGTACAGGAAGGTCTGTAACTTATAATAGATACCCAGTACCAGCACATAGACCTGGGAGAAGCCCGCCAGAATGCCGTTCAGCGCGGATATCAGCACCGAGGGCAGGGCCAGATTTAAAATGGCCGGGACTCCGATGGAATAGAGCTTTCCCGTCATCTGCCAGTCCCAGCGGAAGCCCTTCAGCCGGAGCCGCACCGGAATGGGCCGCAGGAAATAAAAGATAAGATACACAACAACCGTAATCACCTGCCCCAGTCCCGTGGCAATGGCCGCGCCCTGAATGCCCATGGCAGGCACGGGCCCCAGGCCGAAAATCAGAATTGGGTCCAGAATAATGTTGGCAATGCACCCGCTGAGCATACTGACCATGGACACAGTCATTCTGCCCACGGCCTGGAAAATCTTTTCCAGGGCCAAGTCCAGGGCAATCACCGTGGAGAAGCCGAAAACAATGTTGGCGTATTGTAGGCCCATCCGGGCAATCTCCTCGTCCCCCGTAAAGGAGCGCAAAAAGCCCGGCATAACGGCAATGCATCCGGCGGTGAGCAAAAGGCCCTGCGCCAGACTGAGGATGGTTCCCTGGGTCGCGGCGGAATCGGCCCTCTCCCGATTCTGGGCCCCCAAAAACTGGGCAATCACCGCGTTCATACCTACGCCGAAGCCAATGGTAACAGCATTGACAAGGTTCTGCACCGGGTACACCAGCGAAATGGCCGTCATGGCGCTTTCGCTGATTTTAGCTACAAAGAAGCTGTCAATGATGTTATACAGGGCGTTGACCATCATGGACAGAATCATGGGCAGCGACATGGAAACCACCAGCGGCAACACCGGCTTTTCTTTCATATAGGTTTGTTCCAAAAAGCATCTTCCTTTCATTTGGGCATAAAAAAGCCATACAACCACCGAAGAAGGCAGTTGTATGGCGAAAAATAGACAGCGTCCAGAAAAAGTCCATACCTAATAAGGTTTTATGGTTACATCGTAGCATAAAGCAGCGCTTCTGTCAAGCGTTTTCAGAACCGCTCCACGGCGATTGCACAAGCAAAAATTTACAAATAAAACTGATGACCCGATAGTGAACATCTAAGCAAGCTGTTGACGAAGGGCATCCTGTAACACTTTAGAACAATTGATACCAAGTTTATCCGCTCTCGCTGCCATCCATGCCGGAATGGAAACATTCTTTCTCACAGCTCTGGTATCTGTGAGTGAACGATAAGCAATCGTGTCAACTCGTACCAAAGTGCAGACATCCGAACTTTTGTGGGGAATATCGCATTGTTCAGAGGGCGGAGCGATAGGATCGTCTTCATCCTCCATGGTACAGAGGCATGCCGCAAGTGCATCGGTAATCTGGTCAATCGCATCGGATAGGCTTTTACCTGTGGTGACGCAGCCAGGGATATCCGGAACGGCGGCGTAGAATGTTCCATCTTCTTCGTGAATGGTAGCAGTGTAAATATAGACCATGTGGTTCACTCCTTTCAGCAGTCAGATTAAAGGGACGAAAGAGGGAGAGAGGCGGGAAAGCCCGCAGAATCGGCATTACTTCCGATTCTGCTTGGCCTCCTTGAGAATGTAGCGGGCATCGTTTTCATTGAAATCATGCCTTTTGACTGGAATTGAAATTCTCGTTTCTGGATTTCGGTAGATGTCGTGGTTTGCACCATGTCTCTGAAAAACATATCCGAGACTTTCCAATTCTTTAATCGCCTTTGCCCTTGGGTTCAATCTCTCTCCCCCTTTCAACAACTATTATACACACCGTTGTGTATAATAGTCAAGAAAAAAATGTGTAAAGACAGTTTCTCCCGTATTCTCATTCAGAACAATTCCGGCTAGCCCATCCGGCATGTCCGCATCCACCGTGTCCGCCTGAAAACGGTCCGGGAACCGTGCCGCCGCCTCCTGCCACAGCTGATCCAGGCTGGTGTTGGCGTTGGGGTCGATGATCACACTGCCCTTGATGGCTTTCTTGAAGTCGTTAAGACTGCCGTAGTTGTACTCAATGTCTCCCGTCTGCCCCTCGTTCAGGCTTACTCGCCGCTTTGCCAGAAAGTCCAGAATTTCTTGGGCGTAACTGTCCTTTTCCGCCTGGTGATGGTCCAGCAGCCAGTCCGCCAGCACCCCGGCTTTCTCTTTCATGGCCTCAAAGTCCATTTCCGTTTGGGTCATTTCCCGGTAGAGATCATTGAGCATCCGGTTAAATTCCTGGCTGCTGCCCTTGGCGTTTACGCTGTCCATCAGCACTTTGCCCTGCTTGTTGACGGAGTTTCTGTCAAGAATATGGTCCTTGTTTCCCCGCTTCTGGATTTTCACCAGCTCTTTCAGGTACTCCACTTCCTTTTCCAGCACTTCATTCTGCTTCGCCAACCGCTCCACCTGGTCCCCCTCCCGCACACGCTGGGAGAAGCGAATGTCCGGGTTGTTCTTGTCAAAGGTGCCCACGTTGTCCGTGGCAGACTTGATCTGATTGCTGTCAAACGCATTTGCAATGACAACTTCTCCGTTGCCATCTAGCATGAACACGCCGTCATATCCACGTGCTTTCAGAATGGCAGACACGTCTTTCCCGGTGTAGGTCGTTCTATCAAGCTCAAAATCGTTTGCGATTTGGTCAGCTACAGTATTGTATTCGGAACTCTTGATATACGGGTTCTTAATGTCAAGATATGCAGCTACAACATTTTTCCCATATCTGGTTGCCCCGCTTTCAAGAGCCGTGAAATAATTACCGTCTCCGAACACGTTCAAATGGATTTTCTTCTTCCCTTTGGCTCGGTCAAACACAGTGAACTCAGCACCAGTCCCGTGGTACATGATCTTCGGTGTCCCGTCCGCATTCACCGCCTTGCTCGCATTCGCCGGGTCATTCTGCCAGTCACCGAACCACCGCTTGAACTGTTGGCTCTGGGTGTTTTCCGAAATTTTCATGTTGACTTTTTCGGAGAACCTGTGTACAATGCTATTAGAAGCAATTGACTGCTGAAGCTGTACGGGGAATTGGACCCCGGCACCTGGCAGGGTCAATGCTTCTTTTTTTGCGTAGAATATTCCAATGTCACCTGAATTTTCCTGTGCAATAGCTTCTGCCACAAGGTTCTTTACGGATTTTTCGTACACACTGGAAATCGTATTCACGTCCATGCGAATCCCGTTTACTTTGCGTTCCGCAGTAATCTCAATAGGAACCAGCAGAGATTTCCCGGATGTGCCAATATCTACAATGGCAACCACGCTATGTGTACTGCGCAGGGGAGAAACATTTTTGTTTACATCCTTTGCCGCAATAACCATAACCGGGTCTTGAATTGCGCTGTAAATGTTCTTTACCGCCGCATCACCCAGCCCGTGATAATGAACCCCTTTTCGGAAATTCCCGTCCTGCCGTGCTTCGGCTTCTGTCTTTGCGGCGGAGTAAACATGTCCGCTGCCAATGGTCAGGGGCAAAGAGGGCATGCCCAATTCCTGATACACAGTCGGTGTATACCCAACAACCACCTGCTTTGATGTGGTATCCTGCATATTGAGGATACTGTCAACCTCTGCCTGATAGTTTGCTGTAATCTCCTGCTGTGTCTGCCCTCTCAAAGAATACCGCTCGCCCTCCCGGGCGTTCTTTTTTTGCCCGTCCTGCCGCTGGTAATTCTCCCCGGCCTCCACCACCGCACTGGCCCAGGCTTCTGCCAGTGCCTCGTTGTCCTTGATTGCCCGCTTCAGAATCTTGGCAATCTCGCTGTCCGGCTCCGCATCCTGGTAGGCATTGCGCAGCTTTTCCACAAGCCCTGTGAAGAAGTCCTTGATCTTCTCCCACAGACCCTTGTCCTGATTCTTCAGTTTCCCGGCGATCCGGCCAATGGCATCCGTGTCTGTCAGCATCATCTCCGACATTTCCGCAATGGTCTCATCGTAGGCAATGTTGTGGAGCTCCGTTTCACTCTTCCCCTTGTACTCCTCCATGTGCGCCACCCGGTCATATGCTCTGGCAAACACCGAATCATACCGGATGCCCTGCCGCTGTGCCTCGGCAATCAAAAGGTCTGCGTAGGCCTTGTATTTTTCGGCGGAGAAGTCCTTGATAAAGTGGGTGGTTTCATGGGCCAGCGCGTAGGCCATGGCCCCCTGACCCCCGTCACCGGCGTTCAGGTCAATGGCAATGCCGCCGTCACTTTTCCGGTAGGTGCCGTTGGGCATACCCTTTGACCGGTCCTCCGGGGTGCTTGCGTATACCTCGATGTGCAGCCCCACCGCCGCCAGAGCGTTGGCCGCTGCCATGGCACTTTTCTGCTGCTTGTTAAGGCTCTTTACCTTCTGGGCGCTGTCCGTCACCGTCACGCCCTTCTGGGCCGCTTTCATGGCCCCGGAGTTTACCTTCTCCGCCTGGGCCTTGGTGTACTGTTCCAGTGCCGTCCGGCCCTCTGTCCAGGCGGTCTTCCGCTGTGCCTCCGTCAGCTTTGCGGCATAGCTGTAGGGCTGAATGCTCTCATACGGTGTCCCGACCCGGCCCTGCAAATAGGCATCCTTTATGCCCTTTGCAAAATCCACCCCATCAAGGGGGCTGACCCTGCTGGCATCCCACAGTGCCTGGGCCGTGTAGGGGTTGGTTTCCATAAAGTCGATGGCGTTCAGTATCGCCGCCTCCCCCCGGGACCCTGCCACAATGTCTTTGGCCAGTACCGTGTCGCCGTCTCCGGTTTTAAGCATCAGCCCGCCCTTGGTATCGGCAATGCCGGTGATTTGTACCGGTTCCGCCGTCCCCTTTCTCAGGGCCGTGCCGTCCCCGCCGCTCTGGTATTCGATGTTGCCGGTGTCATTGCTCCGTACGCCCAAAACGCTGTTCTGTACCCCTGCTGCCGTCCGCATAGAGGCCGCCCGCCGCTGGTCCACCCGTGCCTGGAAGCTTTCTGTGCCGCCTACACTGTCCAGAATGGCCTTTACGGTTTTCTCGCCCCCCAGTTTCCGGTAGGCCGCCTGGTCTCCGGGCAGCTGGGTATCCTTGTTATAAACCCGGCTCAGCACGTTCAGCGCCCGCTTCTTGTCGGTGATGTCCTCCCGGCCCGCCAGGTATGCTTCCGCCGCCGCCCGGAACTCCGTACCCTTGGCTCTGGCCGCCTCCCGGCCCGCCTCTCTGGCAATGCCGGTGGCTACCTTGCCCGCCTTGTAGGCCGTCCCAAAGCCCTGCTCGCCCTGGTCATAAAGCCCCGCCGCTTTCCGGGCAAGCTTCATAAGCTTCTCGCTTTTCCGGGCATCCTGCAGCTGCTGCGCCTGTCCTTCCAGGTCCCGCACCTGCCCATTGTGGACGATGTTCCGGCCCACCTCAAAATTCCCGGCGGTTTCCTGTGCGCTTCTCGCCGCTCCAGCCGCCATTTGGCCCACACCGGCCATGGCCCCGGCGGAAATGGCACCGCCAAACCCCGCCCAGAAAATGTCCAGAGCGTTGTCTTTGATCGCCTGCGCCCGGGCATGCTCCTGGTCCATGCCCTGCTCCATGTACTTCCGGATGGCCTGTTGGGTGTCCGAATTCTGGCCCATGACGATGGCATCCCACATCATGTTGCCGATTTCCGTGAATACTTCTTCCGAAGCCTCCACCCCCATCTGCACCGCCAGTTTCTTTCCAAACTCCCGTAGGGTGGTTGCCGGGTTGTCCAGGATATTGGTCACATAGCTTTCCAGGGAAATGTCTTCAAACAGGGCTTCCAAGACACCGCTGCCAACGGCACCCAGGGCGATCTGCTCGGCACTTGCGCCTTTGAGCTGCAGCTCCTGGGCCCGGTCTGCAAAAGCGCCCAGACCCATCACCGTGGTGTACCCACCAACGTGCATGGTAAACCGCCCCACCGGCACCCCCGCACCGGCACCAAACAGCGCAACACCCGCCGCACTGTCAACGCCCGACATTACCGCCTGGTAGATGTTGTTGGCAAAGGTCGCCGCCGTGTCGTTAAAGCCCAGTTCCCGCTTGGTCCAGTCCTCCAACCGTTCGCCGGTGATTCCCCGGACGTAGGAAGCGTACCGCTTGAAGATCCCGCTGCTGCTGTAGGGGTTCTTCCGGCCTGCAATCAAGTCTGCCGTAGTGCCCATGGCCGCGGGAATGGCACCAACCAGGTTTGCACCCACGCTCGCCGCCACCATGCCGGTCTTTTCCAGCGAACTGGCGTTCTCAATACCCTGCACCATTCCGGCCTCATTCCGCCGGGAAAGCTCAATGTACATATCGTCCAGGTACTGGTTGGCGGCCTCCTGCCCCTGTTTTCCCTTGATATAGTAGTAGGTCTCCACCTCGTTGTCCGTCAGGAGATCCCAGTACCCGTCATTGCCAGCCATAACGACGTTGTTCAGCTGCACGTTGGAACTGCTCACGGCATCCTGTTTCTGCTCCGGTGTCAGGCTCCGCCACAGGCCCAGCCGGTCATCCGCCACAGGCTCCGTGTCGCTGGTATACCGGAGCGTCCCGGGAACATAGTCCGGTATCTGTGCTTGGGCATCCTGCGCGGCCTGTTCCTCGTTCTTCTTATTCTCCCAGTCTGCAATGCTTTCATATCCGGGCCCCGTATAGCTTGTGTCCGTGCCCTTTGCCGCATCGAACATCTCCCCGTACTTATCAACATTCCCCCAGGTAGCGTTGTAAGCATCCATTCGGTCCCTTGCCCCAAGGAGGCTGTTCTTCGCATCGGTCATTCGTTTTTTTGCGGCCTGCCATTTTTCGGTGAGGTTCTTGTCATATTCGTCAATGGTGAAGCTCCTGTAGCGGTCATCCATAGTCCGCCACTCGGAATCAACCCGTTCGAATTCCTTCTTCGCCGCCGTATACTCCGCCAGCGCCCGCTGGGATTCCTGCGCATCCTTCTGGCTCTGCTGTTTCCGAATCTCCCGTGCCTCACTGTCGCTCAGTCCCCAACTGTCAGGGGAATCGAACCCCACAATTATAATCGCAAAACAATCATTCCCCTAGGCCATTTCCATTTCCATTTCCACTTCCGTTTCCACTTTTACCATTTTCATCCCCACCCGTTTCAAAAAACCTGCAAAAATCTAACGACTTTTCCTTTATGTCCTTCTCGGCCAAATGCGTATAAATTTTGTGCATCGTCCCCAGGTCATTCCAGCCACCAATTTCCGCCGCTATCATCTCTGGCATCCGTAAATGATATGCCAGACTCGCGAAACTGTGCCGCAGCCCGTGGAGGTCTACCGACGTAACCCCCGCCGCCTCACATGCCTTTTTGACCTGCTTGTAAACCGTGTCGCCGCCCATCGTAACCACCGGCCCGGTCCTGTCCTCTATGTCCAGCAGCGCCGCCATAAGAGGCGGTATAATCGGCACCGCCCGCCGTGACTTGTCCGTCTTGTTCTGCGCCTTTGTGGTCAGACCTTCCGGCCCACGGACCATTGCGCCACGAACGTAAAGTACACCTCTTTTTAGGTCCACATTGTCCCAGGTCAACGCCAGCATTTCGGACCGCCTCAAGCTTGACAGACATAGCAGCGCCGGAATCTCCACCGGCTTTCCCTTAACTTCTGCCGTAAACTTGACTATCTCGTCAGGAGTCAGATATGCCCGTTCGTTGTGTTCCGCCGGATATAACATCACTTCCGGTCTTTCCGCCCCTGCGTTTTCGATGCATGCGGCTAAAAACATCCATCCATTTTTGATATACTTTGGGCTTTTCCCCGCCTTCCGTTCCGCCTTTATTGCCTCTTGCCATTGGCTGCATGTTGTTGTATAAATATTCCTTTTCATGCTGGACTGCATGAAATTTCTCTTGAATTTCTCATATCCCTCTATTGTAGACGGTGACAAAAATCCCCTCTTGCTGTCAATATACCGCTCCACCGCCTCCTCCAGCGTCACCTTCCCGCGGACCTTCTCCTTCTTGGCCTCCACCACACCATTTTTCAGTGCCAGGTACTCCGCAATGCAGGCATCCCGGCTCTCCTTGGTGATGGACACCCGTTTCCCGTCAATCTGTATCTTGGTATTCCAGGCTCCAGATGGCAGCTGTTTCACCCCCGGCAGTTTGATGTCATGTCCTTTCCGCTTCCTGCCCATAGTGCTACCTTCTGCCTTTTCGGGACCACCGGCTAACCGTGACGCGCAGCAAAATCAGCAGCACCACCACCACACCTGCGGCACCAACCCACACCACCGGAGACACGCTCCCGGCCCGGATTAGCCCCTGTTCCGGCTGTCTGGCATCCAGTATCACATAAACGCACCAAACCACCGTCAGCAGCACGCACAGCCCGCACAAGCCGTAAACCAGCGGCCTGTATGTCCCCCGTACTGCCTTTAGTTCCTCTTCCTGCATCCGGCTCCTGTCCAGCAGCCTTTCTATGGCCCGGTCCTTTTCTTCCAGCAGCGGCCCAGCCGGTTCTTGCCCTTCCTGTGCCGCGTCCAGCCCCATTTCCTTGTCAATGCTCACCCCCAGCACCCGGCACACCGCCGCCGCCTGGATAACCCCTGGATTCGGTATCGCACCGGAAAGCATCTTGTTCACCGTGGATTCCCCTACGCCGCTTTCCTCGGCCAGCCGCTTATTCGTGTAGCCTAACCGTGCTTTTTCCGCCCGAACGGTAATTCGGGCATCATGGGCACGCCGCTCCATTTCCTGGATAATTTCAAAACCCATACGCTTTCCCCTTTCTGCTTGCGTTCGACCCAGACAGACGTGTCTCGCCTGTCTGGGCCGTTCCTTTTTTCGCTCTCCCGTGTTAGTCTGTGTGTGTAACCTCCATCCGGCGGCATGGCCCGGTTCCCTGGTGGCACAGGGGCCGGGCCGAATAAGTCCGTTTTATTGGACCGAACGAACGTTCTAATATAACCAACCTGCGGAACCGTCATATTGATTATAAATCCAGCCGGTTCCCCTTGTAAACTTGGAATTCTGCACAAATTATTTCAAAGGAGCGCTTAAAATGGACGAACGAAAAAAACTCATTGCCGCAATCCTCCCCCTTCTGGAAAAAATGCCCCTTGTCTGGCTCAGGGCGACGTACATAACCTCCCTGAAGCGCTCCCAACGAATCGAATAAGAAAGGCCGCTGCACTCCCGCAGCGGCCTTTCCCGTTACCCGTCTTCCTTCTGGTACTGCTCCAAAAACTTCCGCCCAAGCTCCATAGCCTGGACAAAGTATTCTTCCGGCAGCTCCGCCAGCGTCCGGATGCACCGGGCCTTTACCGTGTCGTCTACCTCCAGCTCGGCAAAGAGTTCCGCCAGCTCCTCCGCCCGTGCTTTCTTCCGGTATTTCTCCCCGGCTCCGGTACGGAGCCAGGTTTCATTTACTCGGAAGACCCGGCAAATGTCGGTAATCGTTCTGTCGCTTACTCCTGTTTCCCCACTCACCATACGTGAAACGTGAGATTGTGAAACATTGATTCGCTTAGAAAACTCTGTTTTAGAAAGTCCAGAATCCTCTATTACTTCAGAAATTCTGGAATTGATTTCGTCCAATCCATGCACCTCCTTTCAAGAAGAAGATACCACGTTGGAAGGGAAAAGTCAATCTTTTTTATGCGTCACTCATATTTTTTACTTGACAACTTGTGTGACGCAAGGATAGTTCATGTTTTTGGATGGTGTTTCCCCGTCTCTGCATCCTTCCACCATTTCGGTATCCCTCGTTCCGCCTTGGCCGCACACCTAAAACGAAACCACTACCAGAGCCGATAGCAGAAGGTTCCTTGTAAGGTTCATTGCAAATTATCCTCATTGATACGGCATCAGGCTTGCAATACGTAAGACGACTTCAAGCGCAATTTGGTAGTCTTCCCACGAAATATCTCCATTGTCCGGTTCTGATGTGTAGTCCTCCACAGTGCTGTATGCTTCGTTCGGTGTCATGCCGTATTCATCCCAGACCCTATCGTATATATCACGCAAGCTAACACCGTCCACAAGCCATTTGTCAGAATCGTCGTATTCTTGTGCGTTCCGCCCCGCTTCGTATCCGCGTCGGTACTCCGCTTCCAACATTTCCTCTTTTTCTTTCTTCGCTTCCGCCCGCTTCTCTGGGCTGACCATCCCGTATAGGACAGACACACCAAGAAACAACGCAGCAATGGCGACAAGAACAATTGCCCCTTTTACAAGCTCTTTTACTATCCTCTCAATTTTTTCAAAAATCCCTTCTGATGTTTGATTGTTTTCTCCCATTTTTATCCTTTCCGGCGGTCCACAGCCGGCAGCCCGTAGGGCCACAGGTGCAAGTCCTGTAACCGCCAACCTCCTAAAGGCTCTCCCCCGGTCGAGCCGCCGGGGGAGGCAATCCCAGAATACCACGTACCCCACCAAAAAGCAACCAAAAAGGAGGCCCCAATGAACACCAATCTCCCGCCCACAGTAAAGCGCATATCCCAGGAGGAATTTTACCTCTTCATTCTCCGCGGCTTAATCAGCTACCACGAACGGATGACCATGTGCAAGCAAACGCCCTACGACCCCTATCTGGAAGCCCTCCGCTTCGCCTATGCGGCGGCGGAGGAGAAAGTCAAGTCTCTTCCCGCATCTCCCCTTTGAGAATCGCAATTCCCTGTTTCTCGCATTCCAGGCATTCCGGCACCCCGCTCCAATGGGTGTCGCATCCGTTGGAGCGCAGCGCCCACCCGCCCCCGTTGAGACCCCCGTTGAGACCTCCGCCCCTCGCCTCTCCGATGATACCGCAAACCGCATTCGCGGGGTTCTTGAACTGAACATAGCTGCTTCAAGAGACGCGGCTTCGAGAGTAGATACGCTTCTCTTTCTTTTCCAAGCCGACAAAAGATTGATTCAGGCCCGTTTGCATGGAGTCAACTTGCTCGAACAGGCCCGCCAGGACCTGGACGAATTCAACGCCGTCTACCCCGAAAAGTAACCCCCAGGGGGGCCGGGTAGGCGAGCCGGTACACGGAACACCCCACCGTCAGAAGGGCGGTTCAACTCCGCCCTCCCCCTTATCCATCCATACTACCCCATTTTCCCACATAAATCAACCACAAGAAAGGAAAACCAACCCATGAAAAAAACCCATTACTTTTGCCAGGGCCGGGAGATTACCCAAGAAGAGGCCCAGCGCATCGACCAGGAGAACAAAACCCTGATGGAATCCCCCCTGGAAACCGACTGGCAGAAAATCCGTGTCGTCACCGTCACCCATGAAAAGGAGATGAAGAAAAATGTCTGAACTGGAAAAGAAGGCCGCCAAAGAGTTCCTTTCCGCTGCCCAGCGCATCCCCGCGGACCTCCGCCCCGCTGCCATGGAAAAGGCCAATACCTATATGGCGGGCCTTTCCGATATGGCCGCCCTCCTGGCTCCCCCCAAGGAGCCGCCGAAGGAGGAATCCTGATGCCCCGTATCCGCCAGAAAGCCGATTGTTACGCCCGGAATGACTTTTTCCGGGAGCTGGACATTCGCAGAGCTTACTGCAATATCCGGTCTGACCGTCAGCTCTCTTTGTCTCTGGGCCTCTGCGATAGCCGCGTTTCCGCCTACCGCACCGGCCGCTCCACCATGGACGTAAATACCCTCCGTGCCATCGTCAGGCTGTTATCCCCAGATATTGGAGTGGTCCTCCGGTATCTGGGCTACGATACCAGACAAATCAAAAAATTCAAGGAAGAAGGACGAAATTATGAAACTTGACCTGCTTGTTACCAAAAACTACCTGAAAATCCGGGAAGCCTCCGGCACCGCCACCCAGATGATAGCGTCCATTGCTATCATCGTAAAAGGCATCTCTGAGGAACTCGCCACTAACGGCGGCCCCGCCGTCCCCGTGTTCTGCGCCTCCGTCGCCGATTGCATCATGCATTTTCTCGTGGAGCACCCCGAGCAGCTGGAAACCCAGGAGGTTGAAAAATGAACCAGGAAGAACTCTCCAAATACCGGATTCTGGCCGAGCAGAACCGCCGCCTCCGCCGGGAAAACGAAGCCCTCAGAGCAGAGAACCAGCGCCTCCGCCAGCAGGAAACCGCCGCCTCCCGTGCCTTCGATGCCGAGAACTCCGACATGTTTCTTCTTATCCACCAGCGCCATGTCTCCACCGAAACCCGTTTTGAAACCTTTCGCTTCAAATAAAAGAAGGCTCCATCCGCTGCGGTAACAGCGGATGGAGCCAGGCAGAAAGGGGATAAAGGATGAGAAAGGACGTGTGTATGCCAAATACCCACGCTCAAATTATACACCATCGGAAAGGAAATGTCAAATGTCAGACCCCGCATTGCTGGAAGACGACCGCCAGGCCGCATGGGACCGCCGCCTTGCCTCCCTGCCCCTGTGCGATATCTGCGGCGAATCCATCACAGACTGCACCCGCTACTATTTCGCGAAACAAGATTTGTTTTTCTGCCCCCGCTGCGTCTCCTCCATGGAGGAGCACAATGAACCCTTTGAAATCGAACCTGAGGAGGATTGAATATGGAAAAAACCCATTGGAAGAAGATTGTCTCCGACCCCAACTACCTGGGCGAGGCCGATTTTAACGAAGGCGAGGAAAAAGTCGCCACCATTGCTTCCGTCAACCAGTCTGAGACCGTCGTCACCGCCGAAGGCAAGTCCCAGAAAGCGGTCCTCCACTTTGTGGAGCCGCTAAAGCCCATGATTCTGAACGTCACCCGCTCCAAGGCCATCGAGAAGGTAGCCGGTTCTCCCTACTTTGAAGACTGGAAAGGTGTCCGAATCCAGCTCTATATCGAGCATAACATCAAGGCATTCGGGGAGCTGGTCTCCGCCGTCCGCGTCCGCCCCCGCAAACCCAAGGAGGCCCCCGCCATCCTCTGCGCCGACTGTGGCGGCCCTGTAAAGCCGGCCAATGGCCGTTCCGCCGACTATATGGCCGAGTATACCCGCCGAAAGTTCGGTGCCGCTCTGTGCTACGACTGCGCCATGAAGCGCAATGTCAGAAAGGAGGAGGCCGATGTCACGCCCAGCCCTACAGAAGAAGCTGCTGCCGATTAACGCTTCCAACTATTATTCCCGGAAAGCCAACTGGGCCTACCTCTCCAATTCCCAGTTCAAGGCTTTCGCGAAATGTGAGGCTTCCGCCATGGCCGAACTTCGTGGAGAGTACACACCGCCCCAGTCCAAGGCCCTTCTTCTCGGCTCCTTCGTGGATGCCTATTTCTCCGGGGAGTTCAACGAGTTTGTCGCCGCCCATCCGGAAATCCGCCTCTCCTCCGGAAAAAACGCCGGGGAGTTCAAGGAGGATTTCAAGAAAGCCTTCGCCGCCTGTCAGCGTTTGGACCAGGAGCCGCTAATAAAATCCCTCCTCTCCGGCCGCCACCAGGTTATCAAAACAGGCCGCATCGCCGGTGTTCCCTTCAAATGCAAGGTGGATTCCCTCCTCTCCTCCGACCAGGTCCGCCGCATCTGCGAGAAATTCCCGGAGGTCAGAAAGCTGGTCCCCTTCGGCGGTCAGATGATTGTAGACCTAAAGTATCTGGCATCCCTTGACCCCGTATGGTCCGACGAGGCCCAGTGCCATATCAGCTTTGCCCAATTTTGGGGCTATGATATCCAGGGGGCCATTTATCAGCGCCTTGTCCGCCGCTTTCCCCCCTTCGTCCTCACCGGCATTACCAAGGAAACGTCCCCCAAGATTTTCGCAATCTATATTCCGGATGCCGATTTGCAGGCGGCCATGGACGATGTGGAGGCCAGAGCCCCCCGCTATCAGGCGATTAAAACGGGCCGTATCGCCGCTACCCGCTGCGGCCATTGCCCCTACTGCCGGGCCACGGAACACCTGACGGCCATTTCCCCCTTGCAGGTGAATTATGACTAGGCCGCCCCGCTATGCCGTCCACGGCCCCGACGGCCAGACCCTCATGCACACGGATTCCGATTTTCGCTATCCGCCGCAAACCGAGCTTTCCATGCTCTCCGCCGGACTTACCATCCGGCGGGAGGGCAAACGATTAACCAAAAAGGAGATTCTAGCCAATGCTGAACACTGTAAACCTTATGGGCCGTCTGACCCGTGACCCGGAGCTGCGGAGTACCGGCTCCGGAAAATCCGTAGCAAACTTCTCCCTTGCTGTGGAGCGGGATATCGCCTCCGCCGTCACAGGCAAGCGGGAAGCGGACTTTATCGATTGCGTGGCCTGGGGCAAGACCGCCGAATTCGTGTCCCAGTGGTTTCACAAAGGCTCCATGGCCGTGGTCACAGGCCGCCTGCAAGTCCGCCTCTGGGAGGACCAGAACGGCAACAAGCGGAAGACCGTGGAGGTCAATGTAACCTCCTGCTATTTCGGCTCCTCCAAAAAGGACGCTGTTCCCGCCTCCGGCCAGCCTGCCGCCGTTCCCGCCGATGATTTTGCCGAAATCCCCGACGACGAACTCCCCGACTTCCCGTTCTAACCCATTCCACAGCAGAACAGCAGAAAGGACATGCCATGAGAACCCAGTTTACATTCTACGTAAGCTTCTACCAGGCCATTTCCCGTATAAAAGACCCCGCCGCCCGTGCTTCGGCCTACGATATGATTTGTGCCTACGCTCTCTACCAGCAGGAGCCGGATTTTGATTCCGTGCCGGATTCTGTCGCCGTTGCTTTTGATTTGCTTCGCCCTATCTTGGATAAAGCCAGGGCCAAGTCCGAAAATGGGAACAAAGGCGGAAGCAAAACGGAAGCAAACCGGAAGCAAACCGAAAGCAAACCGAGCGGCCTAGGAAGCGAATCCAAAAAAACCGTAAGCAAGAAAGAGGGGGAGAAAGAGAAAGAGGTAGAGGTAGAGGTAGAGGTAGAGAAAGAGATAGAGATAGATAAAGAGAAAGAGGTGAAAGAGGTGCAGGAAGAGGGCTGCCCGGCCGCCGCCCCATCCCCCAGCGCAAACGACCCATTTCGGCCCTATCCATTCTCCCCTGCCCTGAAAACCAAGCTCTCCTCCTGGATTGCCTACAAGCGGGATAGACGGGAAGGCTACACCCCCCAGCAACTCGCCGCCCTCTTGCAGACCGTCCAGCAGAAATTGACTTACTACCCGGAGGATGCCATTCTGTCCCTTATCGACCAGTGCATGGTGGCCGGGTGGAAGAACATCATCTTTGAGCGCCTGGAAAAGCCCGGTGCCGTCCCGCGAACCACCGGCCCCCGCCCCCTGGATGCCGACGAGACCGCCGCCATCCGCCGTATGTTTGGAGGTGACAACAATGCCCCGCTGTAAAATCTGCCACGTGGAAAGCCCGCTGGACCGCTCAGGCCGCTGTGAATCCTGCATCGATGCCGCCGAGGCCACGTCCCTTGGCCTCCACTACGGCGACTACATAGCCCGCAAGGAGCATGGCACCCTGCCCCATACTCCCCGCCGGGACCGCTTCGCCGCCGCCCTGCTAAACTACGAGGAGCCTGTGGAGCTGCCAAAATGCCGCATCTGCGGCGGAAATGTCTTTCCGCCCCGCCGGTTCCTCTGCTCTCCTAAGTGCGAGGCCGAGGACAAGCGCCGCAAGGCCCGGCACCGTACCGACGATAACCCCCGCATCTGCCCTGTCTGCGGCAAGCCCGTCCGCATCGACCGGCGGAGAATCTACTGCTCTTGGGAGTGTTTCAGGAAAAAACAGACGCAGCGAGAGGCCCAGTACCGGGAGAAAAAACGGGCCGAAAAGAAAGGAAATGCAAAATGAAAAAGTACGAATTAACCGACGAAACTTTGAAAATTGGCCCAATCACCCTGCACCGTGTAAAGTCACTAGTGGCCTTTACTGGAGTTGAAGTCGGCGAGACTGGAGGCTGGGTAGAGAAAGAAGCCAACCTAGAACAGGACGGCGATGCCTGGGTCTCCGGCGATGCCTGGGTCTACGGCAATGCCTTGGTCTCCGGCAATGCCTTGGTCTCCGACGATGCCTTGGTCTCCGGCAATGCCTTGGTCTCCGGCAATGCCAGGGTCTACGGCGATGCCAGGGTCTACGGCAATGCCAGGGTCTGCGGCAATGCCAGGGTTTACGGCAGGAATCACCACTTGGTCATTGGCCCAATCGGTTCCAGGGATGATACGATCACTTTCACCCGCAACAAAAAGGGCGGTATCTTTGCTTCCGTTGGCTGCTTCTTTGGTACGCTGGCGGAATTCCGAGCAAAGGTAAGCGATACTCACGGGGGCAACGTCCACGCTCAGGCGTATCTGATGGCCGCACAGCTGGCGGAATTGAGGATTGATACCACACCCATTGACGATACCCAGGAAGAACCAGCCGAGGGATGCGAGGAAGGAAATGCAACATGAGCAACGTTGTAGAACTGCTTACGCCTAACCCAGTAACCCACGAGCTTGGAGAAAATGGGTGCTGCCCGAACCCAATGGCATTGGAAATGGAAATGATGCACCAGGTATGGGCCGATGGCCTCCACGATGCGGCCAATTGTTTTCACGAGGCATTGAAAGCAAAGTGGGAACTTGAAACTCAGCGGAAAGCGAAGCCAAAGACAAACGGTGATAAAATCCGGGCCATGACGGACGAGGAGCTGGTGAAAAAGTTAAGCCCCGGAAACTGCCCACCTGGAATTACCAGTTTTGAGCATTGCGGGAAGATCAAGTGTGAAAAGTGCTGGTTGTCGTACTTGCGTTCCCCGGGGGAAAGTTATGAATGACTTAGTGCAAATGGCAATCGAACGCCTGAAAGCCGCCTCTGATATGTCTTTGGCGGCCTACCAGCAGCCTTTGGTGATCTGCATTTCAGGCGGCAAAGATTCCGGGGTAATCACCGAGCTTGCGGTTCGCTCCGGCATCCCCTGCGAGTTCCAGCACAACCACACCACAGCGGATGCCCCGGAGACGGTGCGGTTCGTCCGAAGCGAGTTCAAGCGGCTGGAGGAAAAGGGCTACAAATGCACCGTGAATATGCCGACCTACAAGGGCCAGAGAGTATCCATGTGGAGCCTGATTCCACAGAAGCTGATGCCTCCTACCCGGCTGATGCGCTACTGCTGTTCCACCCTGAAAGAAACAGGTGGGGCAGGGCGTTTCATCTGCACTGGTGTTCGCTGGGCGGAGTCTTCATCACGGAAAAGCATCCGCGGAATCTATGAAAAAATTGGCAAAACGAAGAAAGATAAAATCATGCTTGCAAACGACAATGACGAAAAGCGTATGCTTTTTGAAAACTGCCGTTTGCAAGCAAAACGGGTCGTGAACCCCATTATTGATTGGGCGGACGAGGATGTGTACGGTTTTTTGGGTGATGCCAAATGCCCCATGAATCCGCTATACGCAGAGGGGCAATCCCGGGTAGGGTGCATCGGATGCCCAATAGCTTGTAGGAAACGTCGGGAAATCGAGTTCGCCCGGTGGCCGAAGTACAAAAATCTCTACCTGCTGGCGTTTGGCAGGATGCTGGAAGAACGGACACGGCGTGGCAAGGAATCGGCTTGGACAACAGCCGAAGATGTGTTCCGGTGGTGGATGGAGTACGATGTGCTTCCGGGGCAGATGGGGATGGAGGAATTTATCCCTGACGGCGACTGACCATTTTCGTGACCTCACGGAAATGGTTTAACCGCCTCGAAATCGAGGCTGATAGAAACGAGGTAAACATGAACAAAGCGTTATTATCCAGCGTGAAAATGGACTGGCGAACGCCAAAGGACTTTTTCTGGAAACTGGCTCAGGAATTCCATTTCGGCTTAGATGCCGCCGCTTCACCAGAGAACGCAAAGTGCAGCTGTTTTTTCACCCCTGAAATGGACGGCCTTTCCCTACCTTGGAGCGGATACGGAGCCGTGTTCTGCAACCCGCCCTATGGCCGGGAGATTGGGAAGTGGGTGAAAAAGGCTTATGAAGAGTTTGTATGTGGGGGGGGGAGACAATTGTTCTACTGATTCCAGCACGGACGGACACAAGCTATTTCCACGACTACATATATGGCAAGGCGGAAATTCGTTTTCTGCGTGGACGGTTAAAATTCGAAGATGAAAACGGGGAAGCAATGAACCCAGCACCGTTTCCGTCTATGGTAGTGATTTTTAGATAGCAGATAAGCCCGGGGCAACCCGGGCGGGAAGGAGATAACATGAACGAAATTAAATTGAAACCGTGCCCGTTTTGCGGGAGTAAGGCTGAAATTTTCTTAACTGATTACTACAAAAAAGATAGTGGGTACGGTTGGAAATTTGGTGTCCATTGCAGCAAATGCGGGGTAGCTTTGCGCACAAAGGATTTCAATGTGCTGATCCATTTAGCGAACAACGGAGACATTGTATTTGATCTGGATGAACGTGACGTTGCCGCCGCTTCATGGAATCGGAGGGCTGACAATGGCTAAAGCGGTACTTATCAGCATCCGCCCGGAGTGGGTGGAGAAGATTCTTAGCGGCAAGAAAACGTTGGAAGTGCGGAAGAACCGGCCTTGTTTGGAAACGCCGTTTAAGTGCTATATCTACTGCACACTGGATGGGCTAAAGCACCCATTCGGAATAGCATACGGGCGTGTTGTAGGGGAATTTGTATGTGATCGGGTCGAAACCATCAAGGCGGCAACAGAACCGTATGGAATCTACGATGTGGACGATGACTTTGTGGCGCAGACTAGGATTGTGGACGGCGCTTTGTGGGACTACGGAAAAGGTGCAACACTGTACGGCTGGCACATTTCAAAATTGGAAATCTACGATACGCCGAAACCGCTGAGCGCATTCAAGGGGCTATGTAAGATTGAGGTGGGTTGTTGGGAATGCCCTTATTACAACTACACCACAGTGGAATGTGATGGCCGAACAATCAAACGCCCGCCCCAGAGCTGGTGCTATGTGGAGGAATTGATATGAGCGATTACATCAGCCGAGGAGAGTTTGTAGCATCTTGCGAGGGACGGTATTGCGCCCCTTGCAAAGAGCAAGGGAAAAATGCGAGTGGTGTCAGGTGCCGTGCGTGTTGGGTGGATAATATGTTGTCGGAGGTGCTGGACGCTCCCGCTGCCGATGTGGAGCCGGTGCGGCATGGGCGGTGGGAGTGTGTCTACGATGATAACACGGGTGATACTGATGTGACTTGTTCCCATTGCAAAAATACCAGAACCGTCAATGGATGTTTTGTTTCGACCAATGGAAAGTCGTGCTATTTTGAAGATGATTATTGCCCCAACTGCGGCGCAAAAATGGATTTGGAGGAATTAAAATGAAACCGTTATATGTGCCGAAAGGCAAGGCCAAGGAGTACGGTGATTATGCCGTGAATATCTACACCGGCTGTCCACACAGGTGTTTTTATTGCTTCGCGCCCAATGTGCTGCACCGAGACAGGGAAACTTTCCATACCCATGTGGAACCCCGCCCGGGGCTGGTGGAAGCCCTGAAGCATCAGCTGGAGCGTGAGAACATCAAAGGCCAGCTGATTCACCTGTGCTTTACCTGTGACCCGTATCCCACCGGGTACGACACATCCATCACCCGTGAAGTTATCAAGACCATCAAGGATAGCGGGAACCATGTGCAAATCCTCACAAAGGGCGATGGAACCCGGGACTTTGATTTGCTGGACAACCGCGACTGGTACGGTATCACCTACGACGGCTCCAATATCGGCCCATATGCTCCATCTGACCGGCTGATTGACCTCTACTCTGCGAAACAGTGTGGTATCAGAACATGGGTATCCTGTGAACCGGTGCTGAATCCTCACGGAGTTATGGAAATGCTTTTGGAATGCCACGATATTATCGACAAGGTAAAAATCGGGAAACTGAACTACCATCCG
>OIZI01000249.1_pt1 | contig 28427 bp, 25 predicted proteins | sample 1588441 | NCBI WGS metagenome assembly OIZI01 (sample SAMN03283284) | human gut metagenome | biome: human-associated habitat; material: feces | host: Homo sapiens | place: Peru | collected 2012 | reverse complement strand
CGGCCCATGTCCACCTGTCCCGCCGTTTCATGCTTTTTCTGGAACAGGCCCATCAGACGGACATCAGTTCCTTTTCCTTGTTTTCCAGCAGCTTATCCAGTTCCTTGCAGCTGTCGTCGGTCATCTTCTGCAGGTCCTTTTCTGCCAGCTTCAGCTCGTCCTCGGTGATCTCAGAGGCCTTCTGCTGCTTCTTGAAATTCTCCATGGCATCGCGGCGGATGTTGCGCACGGCCACCTTGCCGCCCTCGGTATACTTGCGGATCTGCTTGACCAGCTCCTTACGGCGCTCCTCCGTCAGCTGGGGGAAAGCCAGGCGGATACTCTTGCCGTCGTTCTGGGGATTGATGCCCAGATCGGACTCCTGAATGGCCTTTTCAATGCCCTTCAGTGCGTTGGCGTCCCACGGGGTGATCAGCAGCGTGCGGGGATCGGGAGAGCCCACGGACGCGATCTGCTGGATGGGAGTGGGGGTGCCGTAGTAGTCCACATTGATGCGGTTCAGCACAGAGGCGTTGGCACGGCCGGCGCGGACGGCGGCAAAGTCGTTGGCCACGGACTCGATGCTCTTTTTCATTTTGTCCTCGTAGATCTTGTATTCATCCTTCAACATGTCTTTCAATCCTCCTTGACGATCGTTCCAATTTTTTCACCGCGCACGGCGCGGACAATGTTGTAGGGGTCCTTCAGGGCGAACACCAGCACGGGGATGTGGTTGTCCATGGACATGCTGGTGGCGGTGGAATCCATCACGGCCAGATGGCGCTTGAGCACCTCGTCATAGGTGATGGCGTCGAACTTCACCGCGTCGGCGTTCTTGGCGGGGTCGGAGTCGTACACGCCGTCGATGTTCTTGGCCAGCAGGATCACGTCGGCGCCGATCTCGGCGGCGCGAAGCACTGCGGCGGTGTCGGTGGAGAAGTAGGGGTTGCCGGTGCCGCAGCCGAAGATGACCACGCGGCCCTTTTCCAGATGCCGGATGGCTCTGGCCCGGATGTAGGGCTCGGCCACGGCGCGGATCTCCAGCGCCGTCTGCACCCGCACGTCCACGCCCTTCTGCTCCAGCACGTCGGCCATGGCCATGCAGTTCATGGCGGTGGCCAGCATGCCCATGTGGTCGGCGCGGGAGCGCTCGATGTAGCCCTCGCCGTTTTTCACGCCGCGCCAGAAGTTGCCGCCGCCAATGACCACGCCGATCTCAACGCCCATGGCGCTGCATTCCTTGATGACGTCGGCCACCCGGCCCATCACCTGAAAGTCCAGGCCAAAGTGCTTGTCTCCGGCCAGTGCCTCGCCGCTGATCTTCAGCAGCACCCGCTTATATTTCGGTTCGTCCATGCGTGTTCTCCCTTGTAACTTGACAAAATATCAATTTGTGGTAGTATAGCTCAACGTGTATTTTACCTTATTTCTCTCCGTTTGCATAGAGGGAAAATCAAAAAAATGCGGATTCTTTTCTTGCGGCGGTGTGAAAAAGCTGTTATACTGCCGGAGAGAAAGGATGTGCATGCCATGGAACTGCGCCATGTTTTGGGAAATACATGGGTGGCGGAGGCCAACACCGCTCTGCTGCCGGTTTATAAGATCACGGAGAAGGATATCGTGCTGATCGACACCGGCTACGCCAAGCTGGATCGCTCCGGCCTGACGGCCATGATCGAGGACAACGGCTTTCACCTGCGGGGCGTGATCTGCTCCCACGCCCACTTCGACCACAGCGGCAACGTGCGGTACTTGCAGCAGCGCTGCGGCGCCAGAGCCGCCGCCCACATCATCGAGGCGGGCATCTCCGTGAACCCCGATGCCTACCGGGCCAACTACGTGGCCCTTACCTACGGCAAGAGCCGGGAGTACTTTCTGGAGGAGTGCTTCACGGCGGACGCCATCATCGGCCCGGAGGACGAATATCTGGACTTCTGCGGCGTGCGCTTCGGCATTCTGCCGCTGCCGGGTCACAGCGCGGGGCACATCGGCGTGGTGACGCCGGACAACGTGGCCTATGTGGGGGACTGCCTGCTGGATCAGCAACAGATCGACAGCGCCAAGCTGCCCACCAGCATGTTCATTGCCCGCGACCTGCAAAGCAAGGCGTTCCTGCGGCAAACGGACTATCCCGCCTACATCATCGCCCACAAGGCGGTGGCGACGGACAAGACGGAGCTGGACGCCCTGGTGGACAGCAACAGTGAGTTCATCCACCGCAAGGCCGACGAGCTGCTGGAGGATCTGGTGGATGGCATGACCTTCTCCCAGTGGATCGCCGCCTTCTGCCAACGGGAGAGCATCCGGACGAAGAATGAGTTCAAGTTCTCCATTATCGAGCGGAACTTCGCCAATTTTGTGGACTGGCTCACCGACGAGGGCCGCGTCACCGTCCAGCGGGAGTACTGCGCCAAAACGTATTATCACGGGTAAGGGGAAGCCGCACACCCCTGTCATTCCGAGACAGTGACCGACGTCACTGTCGTGGGAATCCGTAACCCTTGCCTCCCCTTACACAGGGGAGGTGTCAACGCAAAGCGTTGACGGAGGGGTTGTCTATTACGGAGACAATCCCCCAGTCAGCTTCGCTGACAGCCCCCTTTACACAAGGGGGCCGAGTCCATTGGGTGCCGTCGATAGACCCCCGTAGGGCGGGCCCCGTGTGGCTCGCCGCCCGTACCTGACGCACCATCAACGGCGGGGCATATTGGCCCCGCCCTGCAATAATTTTCTTCAACACGCAGCAAAGCCCTCCGCCGAAACGGCGGAGGGCTTTGCGCTATGAAAAAGGTCAGGAAAAAGCTTACTTCACCTGCAAACGGTTCTCGCTGGACCAGCTGGTGACATCCAGATTCCGATACTGCTTGCGCAGGCGCTCCAGCTCCTGGCTGTCGCCGCCCAGCATGGTGATGCGGTTCACCGCCGCCAGATCAGCCGCGGACATGGGGTGGTCATTGCGGGCGCCGCAATCGGCGCAGATGTAGTTCTTACCATCAACAGTAACAGCGGTGCTGCCGCAGGTAGCGCAGCGGATCGTCTTCGTAATCAGTGCCATAATTCATGTACCTCCTTGAAAATTCCATGTGTTGGTTCGTGTATTTTTCTGTGCTTTCGACGCGTCTCGTTTCACTGTCATTATCATAGCACATGCTTTCATATTTGTAAAACGCATAATTGTACTTGCAAGTATGAGAAAAAGTATGATATAATGGCGGCAGAAAGCGAGGCGGCGGCATGAGTATCTCCAAATACCAGATCTTTTTGAAAACCGTACAGTGCGGCAATTTTTCCAAGGCGGCGCAGGCGCTGAACTTCACCCAATCCGGCGTCAGCCACGCGGTGCAGGCGCTGGAGGACGAGCTGGGGGTGACGCTTCTCAGCCGCAACCGGGGCGGCGTGGTGCTGACGGCGGACGGCCGGGCGCTGCTGCCCCAGATCGAAAGGCTGTGCGCCGACCACCACGCGCTGATGCAGTCCGCCGCCAGCCTGAAGGGGCTGGACGCCGGTCTTGTGAAGGTGGCCACCTTTACCAGCGTGTCCGTCCACTGGCTGCCCTCCATCCTGCAAAGCTTCGGCCAGCGCTACCCCAACATCGAGTTTGAGGTGGTCACCGGCGACTTTTACGACCAGATCGAGGAGTGGATCCTGCGGGGCACGGTGGACTGCGGCTTTCTGCGGCTGCCGTCGGTGAAGCGGCTGCAAACCTACGCCCTGCACCGTGACGAATTACAGGTGATCGTGCCCTGCGGCCACCCGCTGGCGGACAGCGATCCCTTTTCGCTGGAAGCACTGGCATCGGAGCCGTTCATCCGGCTGGAGGAGGGCGAGGACTACGAAATCGTGGCGGCCTTTGACGCCATGGGGATCCGTCCCCACGTGAAATACACGGCGCGGGAGGATCGTACCATTCTGTCCATGGTGTCCAAGGGGCTGGGCATCAGCCTGCTGCCGGAGCTGATGGTGCGCCACAGCCCCTACCCCGTCACCGCCTGCCGCCCGCCCATGACCTTCCACCGCAGCATCGGCATCGGCGTAAAGGACGAAAAAGCGTTGTCCTCCTCCACCCGCCGGTTCGTGGATTACGTGCGGCGCTGGGTGGCGGAGAACGGGGATCAGTGAGATCGATGGTTGCAGGTCACTTGTCATTGCGAGCCAGTGCTCACACTGGCGTGGCAATCCGTTCCTCCTTTTACGGCATGGGTTACGGATTCCCACACCAGTGACGTCGGTCACTGGTTCGGAATGACAGAAATGGGGGCGGCGGGGCACATGGCCCCCGCCCTACGGAGCGCTATCGGTGACTATTTTATTGCCTCCCTCTGTGAGGGAGGTGGCACGGCGTAAGCCGTGACGGAGGGAGAGAACAATAATCCCAAATTCTCTCCCCCAGTCTCGCTGACGCTCGACAGCCCCCTCACAGAGGGGGCCAAGCCGGATACCCGCCGCATATAACATATAAAAAGAGACCCTCCCGGGTCTCTTTTTTGCGTATGTACCGTTTAGAAATGGCCGCTGGTGCTGGAGCCTCCGCCGCCGGAGTGATCGCTGCTGCCGGAATCATGATCCTTCTCTATCTTGCGGCGCGTCTCAGTGGTGTGGGTATAGCGGTCAACCTGCTCCGTCAGGTTCAGCCCCTCCTCGGTCACATAGATGTCGGCACGGGCGCTTCTGCGGACGGACTTCATCATGCCCTTCAGGCTCAGGCAGATCACCAGCGCCACGGCAATGCCGATGGCAAGACCGGGCAGCAGAGAGCTGGTCAGCGGCTTCTCCACCGGCGTTCCCTGCTCCGCCAGCGTCAGATATTCGTCGCAGGCGAACAGGTAATCCTCGAAACCGCCCCGCCAGTCGTCCTCGCCGAAGTTATCCAGGAAAACATCGGTCATCTTGTGACGGCCATAGTCGCTGACGGCGTACTGGGCAATGCCGCCGTCCCGGACGAACAGGTCATAGCTGCGGTCGTACATGCTCAGCAGCAGCAGGATACCCTCGCGGTTTTCGCCGATGCCAAGGCTGTTGCTGTCATAGAAGGACACCACCGCGTAGTGGATATCGCTGTCGTATGTCTCATAATCCTCCATGGTGACGATGTACACCGCGCAGTTATGCTCCCAGGAGATCTGGCTGGCCAGCGCCTCCAGATAGGCGTCGTCCTCCTCGGACAGAAGGCCCGCCATATCGTAGACAAAGGCGTCACCGGGCTGCTGCTCCGCCCAGGCGGGGACGGCCAGCGCCAGCGCCATCATCAGCGCCAGCAAAAGGGTCAAAAATTTCTTTTTCATCCTCTCAGACCCTCCCTTACAGAATATGCAGGATCAGCGTCGCCAGCGCCGTCACCGGTACGGCGATGGCCGCGAATGTGGTCCAGAACTTGCCCATATCCGTGGGCAGGTCGCCCACCAGACGGCCGGTCTGGCCGTTCATGGCGAACAGGAAATCCTTGCCGTTCCACTTGGTGTGCAGCATCCAGACGGGCAGCAGGGCGTAGTGCACCTTGCCCCGCTTCAGGCGGATATCCTGATTCAGGGGGACGCAGGTGTCGTACATGTTGGCCGTGCGGCGCAGCGCCGCCTCCAACGAAGCGGTGCAGCGGCTGTCGGCCCGTTCCTGACTGTCCTTCACGGACACGTCGTACTTATCCGCCAGAAAGCCCGGCAGATACGCCGTGGAGAAAGGCTTGAGGTCATGGTAATCATAGGGCTCGATGGAGTCCATGTGATCGTCGGGCATTTTGCTGGAGGCGTCCACCGGCACCTTTTCAAAGGCGATATCGCCGCCGCGGCGCACGTCGTAATGCTCGGTGGTGGTGACCTCGTAGTCACCCTCGGTGTGGACGTGGGAGATCAGACCCTCGTACTCCACGTGACCCTCGGCCCGGCCGTCGAACATCCAGAAGGGGACGTACACGCCCTTGATCTCCTGAATGTGGTTGCCCTTGGTGAAGGCCTTGGGCAGGAAGGGCTTGCCCTTATAGTGCTTTTTCAGGGCGGCGATGGCGTCGTCCTTGCTGAGCTTGAAGGGCAGCACATAGTCCGGCTTCAGCGCGCCGCTGAACTGCCCCGGCACCACGGAGGGGTTGCCGCAGTAGGGGCAGGAGGTGGCGGCGGTGGACGCGTCGCAGATCAGCTCCGCGCCGCAGCTGGGGCAGTTGTAGGCCTTCATGCCGTTGGCATCCGCGCCCCAGTCGCTGCTGAGGGACGAGGTGTCCCAGCCCTGGGCCTCCATCTCCTCCAGCTTTTTGCGGTTTTGCTCCGCCTTTTCGTTTGCTTTCTCCGTGGCCTCTACGGCCTTGGCCTCCTTGTCGGCGTACAGGGCCTCGATCTCGGCCACGTCGTACTTGCCGCCGCAGAAGTCGCACTCCAGCTTGCCGGACGCGCCCACAAAGTGGAGCGGGCCGGTACAGGCCGGGCATTTATAGTTGGTGATCTGGGATGCCATAGTTTTCCTCCCGTTTTTGCTTTTTCCTGCTTGTTACAGGGGCTTGCCGCAGTTCTCGCAGAACTTGCCGCCGTTCACCTTTGCGCCGCAGTTGGGGCAGAAGGTCACATGGAAACCGGTATCCTGCGGCTGCTGGACAGGCTCCTGAACCGGCTGCTGAGGCTGCTGGCAGACAGGCTGCTGGTAAGCGGTCTGCTGGGGCTGCTGATAGGTGGGCTGCTGATAAGCGGTCTGCTGGGGCTGCTGATAGGTGGGCTGCTGGTAAGCAGTCTGCTGGGGCTGCTGGTAAGTAGGCTGCGCGCCTGCGGCATCCTTGACGGGAACGCCCAGATAGGTGACGGAAGCGTCAAAGCCCAGCATGGGATAGAACACAAAGGGCAGGAAAAACAGTCCCACGCCGAAGCCGTCGCTCTTGCCGAAGGCTCTGGCCACTCTGAGGTTGGTCTGGACGGCCACAACGATGTTGTAGAAGGGGATCAGCAGCATCAGGAACCGCCAGCCGTCGCCCCAGGTGATCTCAAACAGCACATACTGGTTATAAAACGGCACGATGGCGGCCCAGCCGGGCTTGCCCGCCTTCTCAAAAACCTTCCATGTGGCCACGATTATCAATGCATAAATCACAGCAGGTATCATAACAAGCTCTCCTTTACTCTCTCTTTTGTCTCAAAACACACTTTTATCGGGAACCCGGCCTTTTGTCAGGGACGGGGATTGCCGCAGTTGGCGCAGAACTTGCCCTTGTTGACGGCGCCGCAGGAGCAGGTCCACTCACCGGCAGGCTTGGGAGAGCCGCACTCGGAGCAGAATTTGCCGGTGTTCACTGCGCCGCAGGCGCACTTCCACTCACCGGCGGGAGCGGGCTTGGGCTGGCCGCATTCGGCGCAGAACTTACCGGTATTGCCGCTGTGACCGCAGGCGCACGTCCAGCCGTTGGCGGGAGCGGCCTGCTGGGCGGGCTGCTGAGCCGCCTGCTGCTGACCCATGGCGTACAGGTTCTGGGCGTTCATGCCGCCTGCCTGACCGGCCATGTTCATGCCCATGAAGGCCATGGCTGCGCCGCCCTGATTGTTGGCGGCCATCTTCATGGCGTCGCCCTGAGAGCCGACCAGGTGTGCCGCCGCGCGGGTGGGATCCATGAAGGCCGCATTGCGCTGCAGCTCCTTCAGCATCTTTTCGTCTTCCTCGTCGGCGGTGACACTGGACACACCGAAGGACACGATCTCGATGCCGCGAAGGTCACGCCACTTCTTGCTGAGCACCTCGTTCAGCGCGTCGGCCAGCTCCATGGTGTGGCCGGGCAGCTGGGAGTAGCGGATACCGTTCTCGCCGATCCTGGCGAAGGCGGGCTGGAGGGCGGTCAGCAGCTCGGTTTTCAGCTGATTGTCCAGCTTGTCGCGGGTATAGGCCTCGCTGACGTTGCCGCAGACGTTGGTATAGAACAGGACGGGGTTGGTGATGTGATAGCTGTACTCGCCGAAGCAGCGGATGCCCACGTCAATGTCGATACCGGCACGCTGATCCACCACCCGGAAGGGCACGGGGCTGGGGGTGCCGTACTTGTTGCCCATCAGCTCTTTGGTATTAAAATAGTACACCCGCTGATCCTTGGGAGCCTCGCCGCCGAAGGTGAAGCGGTTGGTCATGCTGTCGATGACGGCGCGGATGCTGCCCTTCAGCTCGCCGGTGAACAGGGACGGCTCGGTGGACATGTCATAAGTAAACTCGCCCGGCTCGGCGCAGACCTCGATGATGCGACCCTGATCCACGATCATCATGCACTGACCATCGGCCACGGCGATGACGCTGCCGTTGGAGATCACGTTGTCGCTGCCCTTGGTATTGCTGGAGCGGCCGGAGACGCGCTTCTGACCCTTGACGGCCATGACGTTTTCGGGCATAGCTTCACAATAGAAATATTCCTTCCACTGGTCGGCCATCACGCCGCCCACGCTGCCCAATGCTGCTTTGATCAGTCCCATTTTCTTTCTCCTTTTATCGTTATGATCTATGCTATGGTAGGGTACGTTTTCCATACGCTCCCATTTTACTACATAGTATCGGCTCAGGTCAACAGATAGCCGTAAATTTGTCGCCCCGATATCCTTATATATAGGTAGGGACAGGCCGCCCTTTCCCGCTCCGCCGGGGCTGTTGACGACAGATGCATAAAAACGCACCGCGAAATACGTTTCACGGTGCGTTTTGCCTGCTTCCGCCATGGGTGGTGATACGAGCCTATCTTATCACAGAATCTTTATGGATTCAATATGGTCTTAACAGAAAATTTACATGAAGAATTCGTTAAATTATTGTGAATTTTGCCGTCTTGAAATTCAAAAACAACTGGCGTATAGTATGAAACGTAAATTTTGATGTTGCGATAACGTTTCCGTGGAGGAAAAAATCAACTTTTCCCCTGTATTCTTTTCGCGCTTAAAATCGCGAAAGAAATGAAAGAAGCGTTGTCGCCGCGCATGTGGAAAGGACGGTGGAACCATGACGCGCGAAGAAGCTGTGAACCGTTTGTGTGATATTTACAGCGGTGAATTTGACGTGCGGCTGTGCGAGGAGCACCGGAAGCCGCTGGCGGCGCAGATGGATTTTTATGCGGAATCCTCGAAATACGTGCTGTCGAAAAAAGCCAAGCTTTGGGAAGCCAACAGCTTTGAGTATGTGTACCTGTTCAATGTGCCCCACCTGACGAAAGAGATCTATGACCAGTGCGAAAAGCTGGCCTATGACGAGGGCATGGCCCGCATCAAGCCCGGCCCCAACCACATGTACACCTACATCACAGCCCTGTTCGTATGCGACAGCTGCGACGAGGACGCGAAAAAGGCGCTGAAGCAGTGCAAGCTGTACAAGAGCTTCAAGATGTCCTATTGGGGCTGGATGGATTTCCACACCGCGCTGGCGGTGCTGCCGGAGGAATCGGTCAGCACCAACCGCAGCGGACACAGTGCAGCGCAGGTCTTTAACCGGGGCCTGTTTCATAAGCAAAAGAAAAACTTGTTCAGAAAGGAGAGAGCTTTATGAATGCTGCTTTGTTCCTTATCATCGGCTGCGCAGTTCTGGTCGTAGGCTATATTTTCTACGGCGGCTGGCTGGCCAAGAAGTGGGGCGTTGACAACTCCCGTCCTACTCCTGCTCATACCATGGAAGACGGCAAGGACTACTGCCCTGCCAAGGCTCCTGTGCTGATGGGCCATCACTTCTCCTCCATCGCCGGCGCCGGCCCCATCAACGGCCCCATTCAGGCGGCTGTGTTCGGCTGGGTTCCCGTGATGCTGTGGGTCCTGATCGGCGGTATCTTCTTCGGCGGCGTGCATGACTTCGGCGCCCTGTTCGCCTCCATCCGCCACAAGGGCGAGTCCATCGGTGAGGTCATCGGCGACGCCATCGGCGCCAAGGCCAAGAAGCTGTTCATCGTGTTCGCTTACCTGACCCTGATCCTGGTGGTGGCTGCCTTCGCCTCCATCGTGGCCAACACCTTCAAGGCCACCTACACCGCAGAGGGCGCCATCGACTATGCCGCCTCCTCTGCCAACGCTTCCACCGCTATCATCTCCATCATGTTCATCCTGATGGCGATCCTGTTCGGCTTCTTTGTCTATCGCCGCAATGCGCCTCTGGGCGTGGCTACCGTGATCGGCGTCATCGGCATCGTGGTCTGCATGGTCATCGGCCTGAACTGGCACCCCATCTATCTGAGCTACACCGTGTGGATGATCATTGTGGGTATCTACATCGGCGTCGCTTCCGTCACCCCCGTGTGGATCCTGCTGCAGCCCCGTGACTACCTGAGCTCCTTCCTGCTGTACGGCATGATGGTTCTGGCTGTTGTGGGTATCATCGGCTGCGCCCCCACTGTGGACATGCCCGCCTTCACCGGCTTCTATGACACTCTGGCGCCCAGCGGCACTTCTCTGGGTTATATGTTCCCCGCTCTGTTCGTGACCATCGCCTGCGGTGCTGTGTCCGGCTTCCACTCTCTGGTTGGCTCCGGCACCACCTCCAAGCAGCTGGATCAGGAGAAGGACGCCAAGCCCATCGCTTACGGCGGCATGCTGATCGAGTGCGCTCTGGCTCTGATCTCCGTCTGCGCTGTCGGTTACATCTGGGCGCAGTATGCTGACGGCACCACCACGACTCCTACCGTCGTGTTCGCCACCGGCTTGGCCTCCATGTTCTCTAAGGTGTTCGGCGATGGCTGCTATAACGCCGTGTACTCCATGCTGATCCTGGCTGTGTCTGCATTCTGCCTGACCTCCGTGGATACCGCTACCCGTCTGGCCCGTTACATGTTCGCTGAGTTCTTCGTGGAGCCCGGCCAGACCCGCGAGGATCTGAAGGGCTGGAAGCGCGTTATCACCAACCCCTATGTCGCTACCGGTATCACCGTGGTGGCCGGCGTGGCGCTGGGCCTGACCGGTTATGCCAAGATCTGGGCGCTGTTTGGCGCTGCCAACCAGCTGCTGGCCGCTCTGGGTCTGCTGGCTGTGTGCTGCTGGCTGGGTAAAATCGGCCGCAACAACAAGATGTTCTACTTCCCCATGTTCTTCATGCTGGTCGTCACTCTGACCTCTCTGGTGTTCACCATCAAGGCTCAGGTCGCCGGTATCGCCGCTGGCGGCGAAGGCGTGGTGTGGTGCTACATCCGCGGTATCATCGGCGTGTTGCTGGTGATCCTGGCCATCGACCTGGTGGTACAGGGCATCAAGGCGCTGAGCGCCCAGAAGAAGGCCGCTGCTGCCAAGTAAACACTGCTTTCCATTGTGAGTTTCTCACCCCTTATAAACAGCAAAAACCGGGCTTCCGAAAGGAGCCCGGTTTTTGTTTGTGTGTCGGTGGTTATTTTATTGCCTCCCTCTCAGAGGGAGGTGGCATGACCTGCGGTCATGACGGAGGGAGAGAATTCAAGGCTTTTGTTCTCTCCCCCAGTCTCGCTTATGCTCGCCATGACCTGTTGCGGTGCCCAAAATTTCGCAGCGGCATGTAAGCCGCTGAAATTTTGACCGCTGCCACTCGTTCGCCGTGCTTCATCTGCCACTGGCAGCGCACGGCTCTCTCCCCGCCGTAGCATCTATCCGGACTTACACCGCACTATCTTGGATTCCCTCTCAGTCACCTACGGTGACAGCTCTCCCAAAGGGAGAGCCAAGGGTCTGTACCCCGCCGCTGCCCCACACGATAAACAAAAGGAGGATCACCCCCATGGCTCGTACCGGCCGCTATGAGATCGACATGTGCAGCGGCAAGCTGCTGCCGAAAATACTGACCTTCGCCCTGCCGCTGATGTGCTCCAGCGTTTTGCAGCTGCTGTTCAATGCGGCGGACATCGTGGTGGTGGGCAAATTCGCCGGGGATAACTCTCTGGCCGCCGTGGGCTCCAACGCCGCCCTCATCAACCTGATGGTGAACCTGTTCGTGGGATTGTCGGTGGGCGCCAACATTCTGGCCGCCCGCTACACCGGCGCGGGAAACCGGGAGGGCCTGCGCCAGACGGTGCACACCTCCATGCTGCTGGCCTTCCTCAGCGGCATTCTGCTGGCGGTGGTGGGCGTTATCACCGCCCGGCCATTGCTGCACCTGATGCAGGTGCCGGACTCGATCTTGCCGCTGGCGGCGCTGTATCTGCGCATCTACTTTCTGGGCATGCCCGCCGCCATGCTGTATAACTTCGGCGCGGCGCTGCTGCGCTCAGTGGGCGACACAAGGCGGCCCCTGTACTACCTGATCGCCGCCGGCATTGTCAACGTGGCGCTGAACCTGCTGCTGGTGATCGTGTTCCAGCTGGACGTGGCGGGCGTGGCCATCGCCACGGTGGTCAGCCAGTGCCTGTCGGCCTTCCTGGTGGTGCGCTGCCTGATGCACGAGGAGGGCGATATCCGCCTTGAGCTGCGTGAGCTGCGCATCACTCTGCCCCGGCTGGGACAGATTCTGGAGATCGGCATTCCCTCCGGCATTCAGGGCGTGGCCTTCTCTCTGTCCAACGTCATCATTCAGGCGTCCATCAACGGCTTCGGCGAGACGGTGATCTCCGGCAACACCGCCGCCAGCAATATCGAGGGCTTTATCTACGTGGCCTGCAACGCCTTCTGTCAGGCCAACATGGCCTTCACCAGCCAGAACTACGGCGCGGGTAAGTTGGAACGGCTGAAGCCCATCGCCCTGTGCTCCGCCGCCTGCTCGGCGTCGGTGGCGGTCATTGGCGGCATGCTGTGCTGGCTCTTCGGGCCGCAGCTGCTGCATATCTACTCCAACAGCGACACGGTGGCGGCCGCCGGTATGGCGCGCATCGCCATCATGTTTCCCCTGTACATTCTGTGCGGCCTGATGGACGTGATTGTAGGCTCCATCCGGGGCATCGGCTATTCCATCACTCCCATGATCGTCACGCTGCTGGGCGCCTGCGCCTTCCGGGTGGTGTGGATCGCCACCATTTTCCAGGTGCCCCGGTTCCACACACCGGAGACCATCTACTGGTCGTACCCCATTTCGTGGGCGCTGACGTTCCTGACCCATCTGGTGTGTCTGGTCATCATGATGCGCCGGCTGTACCGCAGAGAGGGCGTGGTGTCCAAGCATCACCACCTGACCCACCGCCACACGGCGTAAAAAAGTTTTGAAAAAAGCGGGAACCTTTCCTTTCTGTGCTGCGTCTAAAGGGACGTAATCAGCAAGAAAGAATGGGTTTTTCCCATGAAAACGATGAAAAAGGTAACGGCGCTGCTGCTGGCGCTGATGATGGTGCTGTCTCTGGCCGCCTGCGGCGGCAAGACCGACAACGGCGGTAACAGCGACAACAACGGCAGCGGCGGCAAGGATCAGCCCGCTGCGGTGGACATGACGGCGCAGGAGGTGCTGGACGCCCTGAAGGAAAAGCTGGGCGACAGCTACGGCTGCGATCTGGCCGAGGACGAGAGCCGCATGACCGGCTATTATGAGCTGGACATGAGCAAGATCGACAGCTGGGCCGCCGAGAGCAGCGAGAACAGCGCCCTCGACCCCAGCACCGCCGTTGTGCTGAAGGTGAAGGACGGCTACGCCCAGGACGCCGCCGCGCTGCTGCAAACCGGCTATCAGCAGGTGCTGGACTACTGCCGCATGTACAGCATGAACGTGGCGCAGGTGGAGCAGGCCCGTCTGTTCGTCAGCGGCGACTATGTGGCGCTGCTGATCCTGGGGCAGGGGCCTGACGACAGCACCGCCGACGAGGCGAAGCTGGCGCAGGACGAGGCCGCCAAGGTGGACGCCGCGTGGCAGGACATCTTCGGCTCCGCCGCCAACCAGCTGGTGGTGAAGTAAGCGCTGACCGTGGGGCAGGGGAGAGCCTCTGCCCCACGGCACATGAAAAAAACCGCCGCAGGGCAAATTCCCTCTTGCAATTTGCCGCGACATGTCGTACAATAGAAGAGAACTGAATAACAGGACGGCGCGCCGGTCTTGCGGGACTGGCGGCGGAATGGGGTGAGAGTCCCCGCGAGAAGGTCACTGTGATGCCCGCCCGGACGGGATAAGTCAGGTACGCAATGCGCTGCTCCTGGGCTTTCGCCATTCCCGAAGCCGAAGCACGAAGTGTTATCTGCGCACGACCTGCTTTGGCCGTGCGCTTCTCTTTTGCGCGCGGCTGGGTATGGCTGTGCGCCTTTTTTCTTCCCGCAGCCGAACGCGGCGCAGAGCCGCAGCTTTCCATAGACAGGTGGGCGGGGTTTGCCGACCCCGCCCACCGCACCTCATTCATAACGTTCGGAGTGCTCCACGACCCTTCTCCACACCTGTGGGGCGGCTCCGCAGCGTTGTCATACAACATGATACTTCCCCCTTATACCAAAAGCGGAGACGCAGCGCGTCTCCGCTTTTGGTATAGGGACTTCCCGTGGCCGCATAGCCTGACAGGGAGAGGAGGGGTGGTTATGTTGAACGCGGCGCTGCTGCTGTTGTGCCAGAGCATGTTCTGGTCGCTGCATCTGGCAGGCGGCAGCGGTTCGTTTCCCCGGCCGCTGACAGCGGAGGAGGAGCGGCAGTATCTGGAGCTGTGCGCCAAGGGCGATCTGGACGCCCGCAACGTGCTGGTAGAGCGCAACCTGCGCCTTGTGGCGCATATTATCAAAAAGATGTAGTCCAAAATGCCAATCGGAAACGTGTAAGCCGGGAAAATACAGGGCTGAAGAGAACCCAACGGAGGTTTGGTGGCGTACATCTTCCCTAAGTGTTGCACCACCAAATGCGGGACAGCTACTATCCGGCGATCTGAGAGTAGACAGCTATAACCGACACTTGAATATTGTGTATCAGACTTACCTCCTATTGGCATAGGGGACAAGCATTATAAAACAGGAAGCAAAAAGAGACGGTGTGAACCGTCTCTTTTTCTATATAAAAATATAAGGGAGGAGGAACGCCCATGGCTGTATTCAGAGTGGAGAAAACGCGGAACTACACCGTCATGTCAAACCATCATCTGCGGGATAAGTCGCTGTCGCTAAAGGCCAAGGGGCTGCTGTCCCTGATGCTGTCGCTGCCAGAGGATTGGGACTACACCACCAAGGGACTGGCCTGCATCTGCAAGGATGGCGTGGACAGCATCTGTGCCACGGTGCGGGAACTGGAGGGCGCGGGGTACATCGTGCGGGCGCGGGAGCGCCACGCGGACGGTACGCTGGGCGGCATCGAATATACCATTCTGGAGCAGCCTAGAGAGCCGGAGCCACCTAAACGGGAAAATCCCGTTCAGGTGGAAAGTGCCGGTGACGCACCTAAACGGGCTTTTCCAGAACAGGTAAAACCTGTCTTGGAAAAACCTGAACAGGAAAATCCTGCGCAATTAAATATAGAAGAACAAAGTAAAGAAGAATTAAATACGGATGTTACGAAATCCTTCCCTTCATTTCCTCATGAGGGTAAGCCTATACAGGAAAACGGAATGGAGCGGCGGGAAACATACCGAGCACAGATCATGACCAATGTGGACTATAACTATCTTGTGGGCTACACCGAGGTAGACTGCGGGCGGCTGGACGAGTTGGTGGGGCTGATGCTGGATACCGTGTGTTCCACCAAGCCCACCATCCGCGTGGCGGGAGAAGAACTGCCAGCGGAGGTAGTACGTTCAAGACTGCTGAAGCTGACCGGCGCACATCTGCTGTATGTGTTGGATCGGATCAACGAGAACACCACCGAGGTGCGCCATGTGAAGCAATATCTGCTGACCGCGCTGTATAATGCACCGCTGACCATGGATAATCATTACGCGCTGATGGTAGGCCATGATCTCAGTGGTGGGAGCGGGTAGAGAAATAGCTGTCCGGCACAAATTACCGAACAGCTATTTTCGTAATGATTTGGTTTGGATGAGCGTCAAATGCAGAAGGCTGCGTACAGAGGGACAGATTTCAGGCCATCCTTTTCCCCGAAGTTCTTAAGGGACAGGCGTATCGCACAGGAGGGATGATAGGTGCCGATGAACAGATTGAGACTGCGGGAACGGACGTGTTCGCCCTTCTTGACCTCAATGGCCATGACTTGATTTCCCCTTTGCAGGACGAAATCCAGTTCGGCGGTGTTGTTGCTTTCCCAATAGTAGAGATCATGCCCATTTGCGGCCAACTGCTGCGCCACATAGTTTTCCGTGACAGCGCCCATGAAGGTGTTCCCTTCGCCGGATAAAACGGTCTGTTGGGAAAGTCCGGACTTTGCGGTCAAAAGGCCCACGTCTCCCATGTATAGCTTAAAAGCCGACAAGTCCGCATATACAGAGATGGGTTCAAATGCCTGACTGATGCGCTGACATTTCAGCACGACCCCCGCCAGATACAGCCATTCGATGGATGCACCGAACAGGGAGGCACTGCCGCCTTTTTGTACGACCTTGTACTGGAACTTGCGGTTGTCCTTTGCCAACTGCGCTGGAATGGAATTGTAGCAGGCGCGGATCTTCACGCTGTCGGTGTTAGTGGCGTACTTAGCCATATCTGCGATGTAGTTGTCCAGTATTTCATTCTGCACCAGAGAGACATCCAAAAAGCTGCCGCTTCTGAGAAAGGCGTTGATGCTGGCGGGCATACCGCCGATCAGCAGATACTCACGATACAGCTCAGTCGCCTCCGTGTGGAGCGCGTCAGGCAGGGCGGTCATCGTCTCAAAGGCGGAACGTATTTCAGAAGCAAGGAACTCCTTACCACGAGCCCATAGGTATTCCTCAAAATCCAGAGGATACATGGTAATCGTTTCGACCTTTCCCACAGGGAAAGAATAGTGCTGTCTGTTGATGGCAACGCCTAATAGGCTGCCCGCCGCTGCAATGTGAAATTCCGGAGTTTCCTCACAAAAATACTTCAGCGATGTCAGCGCACGTTCACAGGACTGAATCTCATCAAAGAAGATAAGTGTTTCTCCTGCGATAATGCGTTCGCCGGTGGAGGCCTCCAAATAGCGCAGCAGACGCTCAGGGGCAATATTATCGTTGAAGTAGGAGGCGATGGTCAGGTTTGTCTCCAGGTTGACATAGACCACGTTCTTGAATTGTTCCTCGCCGAATTTGCGAAGGATATATGTTTTGCCTACCTGTCTGGCCCCGTTGACCAATAGGGGCTGGCGCTCAGAGGACTTGTTTTTCCACGCTATAAGCTGCGCTTCGACTTTGCGTTTCATGCAGATCACCTCATTGACAGTTTAGCTTTTGCAGAACGTTAAGTCAAGAAAAATATGTAGAAGCATGATTTTTTCCCACTTAAAAATAAAACCACAGTGAAGTACAAGAGCCGGAAGGCTCTTTTTTTGTTGCACGAAATGGAGGTATGCTTTTGAAAACCATCGCATTGGCAAATCAGAAGGGCGGCGTGGGGAAAACCACCACAGCCGCCAGTTTGGGTGTCGGCCTTGCCCAGCAGGGGAAGAAAGTTCTGCTGGTGGACGCCGACGCCCAGGGCAATCTCACCCAAATGCTGGGCTGGCGGCAGCCGGACGAGCTTTCCCCTACGCTGGCCGATCTGATGACCAAGACCGTCAACGAGGAACCCATCGCACCCGGCGAGGGTATCCTGCACCATGGGTCCGGTGTCGATCTTGTCCCCGCCAACATTGAACTGTCGGGACTGGAGGTGACGCTGGTGAACATCATGAGCCGTGAAACGGTGCTGCGGCAGTATCTGTCCGGACTGGCACCGGCCTACGACTACGCCATCATCGACTGCATGCCTTCGCTGGGAATGCTGACCATCAACGCGCTGACCGCGGCGGACAGCGTTATCATTCCGGTGCAGGGGCAGTATCTGGCCGCCAAGGGGCTGGAGCAGCTCATGCGAACCATCGCCCGCGTCAAGCGGCAGATCAATCCCCACCTGACGGTGGACGGTATCCTGCTGACCATGATGGACAGCTGCACCACGCTGGCTAAGGAAATTAGTGAGCAGCTGCGCAGGAACTACGGCAGCCGGGTATTCGCCAGCGAGATACCCCGTTCTATCCGCGTGGCGGAGATCAGCGTCACAGGAACCAGCATTTATGAGCATGACCCAGAGGGAAAAGCGGCACGGGCGTATGCCGCGCTGACGAAGGAGGTGTTGCAGCTTGGCCCGCAAGTTAAACGGCATAGAGCTGACCCGGTACGATGACTTGTTCAAAACAGACGCAGAGCGGGAGACCGACCATCAGGAGCGGGTACAGATTGTGCCGGCGGAGCAGGTGTTTCCCTATGCGCGGCAGCCGTACTCCGTAGACCGGCCCAGCGCCGATCTGGTGCGGCTGATGGACAGCATCGAGCGCACCGGCATTGCCGAGCCGCTGATCGTTCGTCCCCGCAGCGAGGGCGGGTATGAGATCATCTCCGGCCACCGGCGCGACTACTGCGCCAAGGTGGTGGGACTGGATACCCGTCCGGTCATCGTGCGGGATTACAGCGACGAGGACGCGGACATTTTGGTGGTGGACTACAACATCAACCGCGAAAACCTGCTGCCCAGCGAGAAAGCCAAGGCGTACAAGCTGAAGCTGGATGCCATGAAACGGCAGGCGGGGCGACCGGCAAAGAATGGAGACCAAATTGGTCCCCATTCTTTGCAAGGAAAATCCAAGGAGATTTTGGCAGAACAGGTTAAGGAGAGTACAACGCAAATCCAACGATTTATGAACCTCAACAAGCTCATTCCGCCGCTGATGGAGGCGGTGGACGCCGGAAAGCTGAAATTCGTACCGGCAGCCGACTACATCTCCCACCTGACCGAGAAAGAACAGACCTACCTCCAGTTCCTCATGGAGCGGGACGAGGTATCGCCCTCCGTGGATCAGGCCCAGCGGCTCAAGCAGATCAGCGCGGAGGGGAAGCTGGAGAACAACATCATCGACCTCATCATGCGGGAGGAAAAGCCGCTGGAGCGGAAGGTGACGCTGCGGAACGACCGGCTGCAAAAGTATTTTCCCGCTAACTATACACCCAAGCAGATGGAGGAGGTCATCATCAAGCTGCTGGAGGGCTGGCATCGCCGCAGACAGCAGGAGCAGGTGCGGTGAGGAGGTTGGTTATGCGAAGGAATGAATTGCCCGATTTCTGCTTATCCACGCTGCCCTCTTCGGGGCAGCTCATCATTCTCAAGAGGGGTGAGCGCGGCTACTACGCCTCCGAGTGGGACACCGGAAAGCGGGAAGAAAATCAGAACATCGCTCGAGAGCACAATCGGCGACGAGGCATTTCTGACATACAGGAGGCCGCCATGAGCGCAGGTTCCATGTTCGGCTGGAACCTGCCGGGGGCAGACCCGCAGTGGTATTTGGACAACGCCAGATATGTGAACGCGACGACGGCGAAGGGGCATATCAAAGACCCGATTATGAGCATCTACTATCCGGTGGACGATTTTCTGCTGCGGTATGAGATTTTGGGGGAAGCGAAAATGTATCTGCCGGTATCGGCGCTCCCGAAGGAACTGCTGGGTGCGAGGTCACAGTTTGCCATGCAACCGGATCTAATCTGCGGTGTGCCTGCCATGCCGGTGAAAGCATGGTAGGCACAGAACGGCAGTTACACCGTGGAACTGGAACGCGGCAGCTATGTCGTTGGCGAGATCATCAATGCGGACTATAAGATCACGGCGCGGGTGCGTGTCGGGGATTCCGAGTTTGCCTTGGGTGAACATCCCAAAGCACCCTCCCCATTTGCTACCTGGCAGCGCAACTGCAAGAACGATGGAGATGGCCCGCCCAATTACTTTTGGGGACATTATGGCGTAGACCGTGCGTCCATGATCGAGGACTTCTGTGAACGGGCAAGCGGCAAGTATCAGGAGCAAACGGAGTGGAAGGTACAGTGTGAACAAAACCGTACTGTGCCGAAAAAAGAACGAGGTGAAGAAAGGTGAGGCATGACGCGGAGAAGTTGACCTATCAGAAAGTCACGATTTTGGGAAAGCCTGCGCTGTTTACGAAGTGCCGCATCGACAGAGCCACTGTGCCGGAGGGGGTGTACCGCTATGAACTGCGCCATGGTGACGAGGATTGGGGTGAGCCGGTAACGCTGTCACGGAGTATCTTGGTCAACTACTATGGCACTGTTCTTACTCGAGAGCCGTTTCAGCTTCCCATGGAGGGTTGGATTCCGCTGGAGAGCGACAGCCTTGCCTTTCAGGACGGCGGCTGCCGCACACTTACAGAATTTCAGCAGAAATACCCCATCAGCGAAAAAGGCGTCATCGACTTTTACAGTGTCAATGATGAAACTCTGCACGACCTCTATTTCTCACGCGGCGACGAGCAGGACAAAGCCGTGGGTTGTGTCGGACATCTGCGGGGTGATTTTGGCCGCGGCGGGAAGCAGTTTTTTACGACATGGTGGCCTCACCAAAACGATGCGCTGAATACATCGGCGTTCAAGGCGGATATTGACCGCGCTGTGAATTGGCTGCGGGAGCAGCCGGATTCTCCGCTGCGGGATTTTGACACCATGAAGCGCTGCTGCGACCGCTACGGGAGAAGCTGCGCCATCAAGGGGACGCTGCTTCCTTCGTGCGGCTTCATGGTAAAAACGAAGCAGTATGTGTATATGCTCCGCTGTACGCCGGTCAAGGGTGATTACCATTTTTACTGTTACTGCTACCAGCGGAAGCCGTTTGAAAAGGCTCACAGAGAACAGCAGGAAAACGACCGGATTCAGGCGAAAAGGCAGACAGAGCCAAATCGCTGAAAATGCTTTGGGCAGTTGCTTATAAGAACGGGGCGGAGGTGATTTGATTCGACAAGCAGATATTTCACGCGGTATCCCTTTCGGGCGGCAAGGACAGCACCGCCATGCTGCTGCTCATGCTGGAACGGGGGATGCCCATCGACATGGTGCTGACAGCAGATACCGGCATGGAGTTTCCAGAGATGTATGCACATTTGGCAAAGCTGGACGAGCATCTTTACCATGAGCGCGGCATCCATCTGACAATGCTCCGTCATCCCAAAGGCTTTGAATACCTGATGTTCGAGGAGAAAAAGCAAAAGCCATCCTCTATCGAGAACAGGGAAAAGCTGGGCGTTTCGCTCTACGGCAACGGCTGGCCCGGTGTCAAAGTCCGATGGTGTACCGGTCAGCTCAAGACGCATCTTATCAACAAAGAGGTCAACCGGCTCAAGGGTAAGTATCAGGCGCTCCACTACATCGGCATTGCAGCAGACGAGCCGAAGCGCATCAAAAATGAGCAATATCCGTTGGTGGATTGGGGTATTACAGAAGCGGAGGCTCTGAAAATATGCTACGACCGCGGGTATGATTGGGGCGGTCTTTACGAGATATATCACCGCTGCTCCTGCTGGTGCTGCCCGCTTCAGCGGATAGATGAGCTGCGCAAGCTGCGGCATCATCATCCGGAACTGTGGCAAAAGCTGCGGGAGATGGACAAAAGAGCCATCGAACAGTTTGGTCATAATCCCTTGGGGCAATTCAAAAAGGACTGGACAGTAGAAAGACTGGAACAGAGATTTGCGGCAGAGGATGCTCAGATCTCTGTTTTTTTGTGCGCGGAAAAGGAGAAGGAAATGAAAAAGAAACAGATAGTGCATGAGGATGAGTCGGTTGAAAGTATGCTGAGAGGGACACCGCCCTCCAATATTCTCGTGTCCTTTGACGGGAAACCGGCGCGCTCCTTGGCGGAACTGCAAAAGGAACGGAAGCACAGGAAAAAGGAACGTGGTGAAGAACGGTGACGAACTATCAGAAGCGGAAAGCAAAAAATGATGAATACCGCAGCAGGATCAAACGCTTTACCCTTCAATTTTCTCTTGGCGACGGTGAGGCACGGGAATGGTTTGAGCAGCAGCCTGAACAAGGTGCGTATCTCAAGGGCCTTATATTGCGCGACAAAGCCGAGCAGCTCGGTTACGGAGCGCAGGAGGCTTCAAAACTCCGCAGAGCCGGTGATTATGAGGTCATACAGTCCATTCGTATGGGCGGTATGACCATGCTGATCGGATATAATCCGGTAGACACTACCTACATGGCCTGCTATCAGGATTATGACCTTTTGGGCAATGAGCGCTTTTCAGAGGCCGTCGGCAGCAAAAGCTATGTTGAGATCATGGACGTGTTCTTGCAGCGCTTGCAGGAACAGACAGAGAAGGTGAGGACATTTCAGGCGGAGCGTGCAATACCTGTAACTGTTTTAGGGCGGGAATATTGCCTGCCATGCTCGGATGAATCCTTGGAGGGAAAGCTGGTGATCATCCGCCCCACCAGCCTTGCGCCGGAATACCGCACCGCGGACTGCCAACTTGGGTATGCGCTGGGTGGTTTTGGCTGTTCTCCCGGCTCCCGTGGACGTGCAGTTTATTTTGAAGAACTGTTTTCCGGCAAAAAATGCCGGTGGGACAGAACAGATATTATTGGTGTCGCTGACCGTGGAAAACTGCCTGATTGGGCAAGGGCAAGAGTGGCAGAGCATGAGCAAAAACGTACTACACAGAAAAAGGAACGAGGTGAAGAAAGGTGACAGACCGTGAGCCGGTAAACATCATGGGCGTTATCGCCTTTCCGGAGCCGGATAAGAGCAAACGCTGTATTCGCTTTATTGATGCGGAGTACAATACGCTGTTCTACATCCCAGACGGTGCCAGCATCGTCATGACGCGGATGGATGGCAGCAGCGTGATACGGCCCTGCACCTATATCGACGACTACCACACGTTGGTCGGCAGCGAGGTTTATCATATTTGCGAGTTTGCAGAGGCAGCGCAGCGGACAGGCACGGTGTACGAGCCACTTGATCCAAAGCAGCTGCCTGCGGAGGCTGGCTATTATGAGATATACCAGATCGACAACGTGGGCAAGGTGGATTACGCCTTTATGCGTTATGAGCGTGCCAAGGGAAAACTGCGTGCTGCCCATTACCGCAAAGCCTTTGCCGGCGTACTGGCTCCCAACATGACGCTGGATAAGCTGTATCGAAAACACAATGCGGATACGCGGCCTTTCTGCCAAAGAATGCGCTCCCTATCTGAGAGCGATGTGATCGTGGTCAGGCGCGGCGGTGAGAGAAAGGCTTATTATGTGGATGCTGTGGGCTTTCAGGAAGTGCCGAGCTTTTTGAAGGGACTGCAAAAGCTGAAAGAACGGGGCGAAGCACGGTAGTTGAAAAACAATACGTCCAATATTTTTGAGAACGGAGGCAATGCCTTGGCAAGTAAATTTCAATTCATTACGGAGTTATATAGCCGCACACTGACAAGACTGACCGGCGACTATGAAAGCTGGACGGGTTTTTTGCGGGCGGCCTGTTATAACTACAAATGCCCGTTCGATGAGCAAGTTCTGATCTATGCCCAGCGACCTGACGCTACGGCGGTGCTGGAGTTGGAAAAGTGGAACCGGCAGTTTGGCCGGTGGGTCAATACGGGCGCTACCGGCATTGCTGTCATGGATGAAGCCTACGGCAAGGGGCGGCTGAAGCACTACTTTGACATCGCAGATACCCACACCACACCCGTCTCACGGCCAGTTCCCATTTGGTCGATGGAATCGGCCTACACGGAGAGGGTCATTGAGACGCTGGAGGCCACCTTCGGTACGCTGGCCGAAAAAGACAATTTGCCGGACGCCATACTGTCCGCCAGCCGCAACGCCGTGGCGGACAATATGCCGGACTACCTGCGGGATCTGCTGGACTGTCGCGGCGACAGTATGCTGGAGGAGCTGGACGCGCTGAATGTGGAGGTCACATATAGGCGGGCGCTGGAGAGCAGCGTTGCCTATATGCTGATGACCCGCCTGTCCCTGCCTGCCATGGCCTATATATTGCCGGAGGATTTTGAGGGTATTTATTCCTTTGATACGCCCAGCACCATCAACGCACTGGGCATCGCCACCAGCGATATTGCCGAAATGAGCCTGCGGGAGATCAGCCGGACGGTGATGCAGGCACAGCGGGAACAATTTTTTGCAAAGGATGCACAAATCGGCTATGATGCAGGCAAAGAGCAAGACAACGCTAAAAAAGAAAGGAGCGCAGAACATGGAAGTGACTTACAGGGTACAGGAGGGCTTTCGCCTGCCGAACCTGCTGATGCCGCAGGAGCCGGAGACGCATCTGGGCAAGTACGCGGAGCTGCGGAGACAGTATCTGATGCAGCACCGGAGAGTGCTGTATACCAACCTCAAGACCAGCGGCCAACTGGCGGCTCATCTGGCGGAAATCGAGGAGACAGCGCAGCGAATGGTGACGCAGGCCGTGGCGCAGATGGCGAAGGCCGAGGGCGTGACGGAGGAACTGAAAGCCGCCGATCCCCAGCGCTGGACGGGGCTGATGAACAATCTGAAGCACAGCGCGGAGGAAACGGTGCTGAACGACCTGATCTACATCTGATAAGTGAAGAACCGGCAGGGGCGGGAAGTGATGCACTTCCCGCCCTTCCTGATGACAGAGCCAACTTATATCATGTTGCCGCCTATCATCACTTTGAAGACGGCTTTGATGATAAGCTGGACTATCCCACGCTGGAAGAAGCGGAGGCCGCGGCGCAGGGCTATGTGGCCGGAACGATGGAAGCGGATGGCTTTGCCTATGACGGCGCTGCTGTTTACGACACCAGTACGGGCACGTGTCTCCGTATTTATGGGGCTTATCCGGACGAAAAGGCACAGACACAGGCCGCAATCTATACGGTGGAACATGATAAAGATGCAGAGCTTCCTGCGTTCTTAGATGAACACCTCATAGAAGCGATCCTGTTGGACGATGGCGGGCGCAAGCATACGCGGCAGGAGATATTTGCGTATTTCCAGGCCAACAGGGATATTACAACGCGCACGGAGTTCCTGAAAGGCTGCTACAACGACATATGGGTGGAGGTTCTGGCCGGTGCGGATAAAGTCCGAGTGGGCTACCACGCCCAGCAGAACGGACTCCTGATGTGGGAGGGCAGTTTCCTCTCCCGCACATCGGAGTCCGTTTTTTCATGGGGCGTGGTCACGGAAATGACCGAGGGCCTTATCGAGCGTGGCGAGTATAAGATCAAGCTGGGCTTGCAGAACGCGCCGGTGATGGCGGAGCAGCTTTCCTTCTTCGATATGGGCGGCGGCGCAGCCGTCTACGAGGTGCCGGAGGCGCAGCGGACGGGTGAGCTGTACCCTACCCGCACAGTGCCGCAGGCGGTCATTGACCAGGCACTGTATACGGCGGGCAACAGCTATAACAGCGCGTACCGGGTGGCAGTGTTCTATATGCGCCAGCGCCCCGAGGCGGAATGTATCGCTTTCCTGCGCCGTGAGTTCGGCACAGAAAACGGACGCGGCATCGAATATGAAGGTCAAAAATATGCTGTGTGGTTCATGGAGGATGGTATCCATCTGGCGCAGGGCGACAGTATTCGTACCGGCCATAGCCGCACCACGGTGACGTGGGAACAGGTTTCGGCGCGGATACTGGAGCTGCTGGAGGCGGGAACATACCTTTCGGCGGCAGAGTTGGAACAGGCGCGGGAGCATACCCTGCTGGAGATGGCCGAGGAACTGATGCTGACCGTCCGTGAGGTGACCGAGGAAGGCAGAAGAAAGGGACTGTTCGCACAGACGTTGGCCATCCACGACCAGCGCAAGAGTTACCCAGAACTGGCAGACGATGTGGTGGCCTTCGCTAAGAGCGAGGGCGGCCTTGCGGCACTGGCAGAGGAATACCATGATTTTCTCCGTGTATACGAGCAGGACCGTAGCACCATGCGCTTTCGACTGTCGGGGTACAGCACCCATCGGATCGGGGTAGTGCTGGACGGTCTGAATTATCCGGAGCGCAGCTTTACCGCACAGCCGGATTTCCTGCGCCAGTGCAAGATGTTCATCACGCAGGATGAGATCGACAGTTTCTTTCTGGCGGATACCGTGGACAGCCGCTTGGACGTGTACGCCTTTTTCTGCTATCCCCACACAAAGGAGGAACAGCAGAAATTCATCAAAAAGTGCTTTGGGGAATACAGCGGCGGCGGGTGCGATGGGTATGACCATACAAAAACTTATAAGGGGCTGACCTATCGGCGGGAATATGCCCGCAAACGGTACGGCGAGGTCAACCTGACCATTCCCAACGTGGTCAAGGAGTACGAAAGGCTCATCGCGCAGAAGTGCTTCCCCGGTGAGGATGCCATTGCCGCAATTCCGCAATATGAACGGCGGCAGTTGGCACGGTCAGTGTATTTTGGCTTTTCGGATGCACCTGACGATGTGCCGAAGCCATACCCCAAGGGTGCGGACTACTACGACGCCGTTCCCACCATTGAGGAGCAGTTGGCGGATAGGGAAAAAGCGGCGGAAATGCTGGCAACCTTGACTGCCTATTTGGATGGCATGGATGAGGGCGATCGGCACTATGACTCCTGTCAGCGGGCAAAGGAGCAGCTTTCCGAATACGTCAACGGCACGTTCAGCCTGTTCAACCACCGGCATGACCATACATTACGGCAAGCGGAGCAGAGGGCGATACATACAACTCCCGCCGAGGAAGTGGAGGATACGGAGGAACCAGCACAGGTGCAGAAGCCTCCGCTGCCGCAGGAGCGCCAGCGGGAGGGACAAAAGGAACCGATGCAGGCGGCTATGCCGCCTGCGTTTACCTTACCGAGAAAAAAAGAACGGCTGGAAGCAGATGCCCCACTATCAGCGGACGGCGTCAACTACCGCATCACCGACGATGCCCTGGGCGCAGCGCCGCCCAGCCAGCGCTATGCCAACAACGTGACGGCCATCCGGCTCTTGAAGCAGTTGGAGGCGGAGAACCGTGCCGCTACGCTGGAGGAGCAGGAGGTCTTAGCCAAGTATGTGGGCTGGGGTGGCCTTGCAGACTGCTTTGACCCAAGGCACAGCAATTATGAGGGACTGAAAAGCCTGCTGACTGAGGAGGAATATGCCGCGGCACGGGAATCCACGCTGACCGCCTTCTACACGCCGCCTGTGGTGATCCGCAGCGTCTATGCCGCACTGGAGCAGATGGGGTTCCGGCAGGGCAACGTGCTGGAGCCTGCCTGCGGCATCGGCCACTTCCTCGGTATGCTGCCGGAGAGTATGGCGGAGAGCAAGCTCTACGGCGTGGAGCTGGACGACATATCCGGACGCATCGCCCGCCAGCTTTACCCCCGCAGCAGCATTTCCGTGCGGGGCTATGAAAAGATGGACTTCCCCGACAACTTTTTTGACGCAGCTGTGGGCAACGTTCCCTTTGGTCAGTTCAAGGTGCAGGATCGCCGCTATGACCGGCTGAATCTGTCTATCCATGAATATTTCTTCGCCAAGACGCTGGATAAGGTGAGACCGGGCGGCGTGGTGACGTTCGTTACCTCCAGCTACACCATGGACAAGCGCACCGGCAACGTGCGGAAGTATATTGCCCAGCGGGCGGAGCTGCTGGGCGCGATCCGTCTGCCCAACGATACCTTCAAGGCGGCAGCGGGTACGGAGGTGGTATCGGACATTCTGTTCCTGCAAAAGCGTGACCGCATGGTGGACATTGAGCCGGAGTGGGTGCAGTTGGGGACGAACGACGACGGTATCACCATGAACCGTTATTTCCTCGACCATCCGGATATGGTGCTGGGTGAGATGAAAATGGTGTCGGGGCCGTATGGCCCGGAACCTACCTGCGCGCCGTTTTTGGATCAGCCGCTGGACAGCCTGCTATCCAATGCTGTGCAGAATATCCACGGCGAGATCACCGCCTATGAGCGCGAGGAGGAGCTGGAGGGCGAAGATCAGTCCATCGAGGCAGACCCCACCGTCCGCAACTTCTCCTATACGCTGGTGAATGAAAAGCTCTATTACCGCGAAAACAGCCGCATGAATCCGGTGGAGGTGTCTAAGACCGCCGAGAGCCGTATTCGCGGCATGATCGGCCTGCGGGATTGTGTGCGGACGCTGCTGGAGTATCAGACAGAGGACTATCCGGATGGCATGATACGCCAGCAGCAAGCAAAACTGAACGACCTCTATGACCGCTTTACCCATGACTACGGGCTGATCAACTCCCGCGGCAATGCCATCGCCTTTGACCAGGACAGTGCCTATTTCCTGCTGTGTTCGCTGGAGGTGCTGGATGAGGAGGGCGGTCTGAAGCGGAAAGCCGACCTGTTCACCAAGCGCACCGTTCGCAGCCACCGGCCTGCCGAGAGGGTGGGCACGGCGGTGGAAGCGTTGGCACTGTCCATCGGGGAGAAGGCGCGTGTGGATATGGCGTATATGGGACAGCTCACCGGCAAGGATGAGGACACCCTGTTCGCGGATTTACAGGGCATCGTTTTTCTGAACCCCGACTACGGGGAAAAGGGCGGCGAGAAATACCTGCCTGCCGACGAGTACCTGTCCGGCAATGTGCGCCGGAAGCTGGCGGAGGTGCGGGCAAAAGCGGAAACAGAGCCGCAGTACCTTCCCAATGTGGAGGCATTGGAGAAGGTGCAGCCCGTGGACTTGACCGCCAGTGAGATCTCCGTGCGGCTGGGTGCCACATGGCTGAATCCGGAGTATATCCGGCAGTTCATCTTTGAGACGCTGGACACGCCCC
>OIZI01000247.1_pt1 | contig 28576 bp, 22 predicted proteins | sample 1588441 | NCBI WGS metagenome assembly OIZI01 (sample SAMN03283284) | human gut metagenome | biome: human-associated habitat; material: feces | host: Homo sapiens | place: Peru | collected 2012 | reverse complement strand
CTTTTAGCCCTCCTTTGAATACGTGTACCCTATTTTTTGAAGACTGAGTAGTTACATCAAAAAGCGTTTCTTCTTAAGAAAAGTTAAACATCAACTTTTCGCGTTAAATATCACCTTTTTCGTGTTAATGGCCTTGGCAGACTGGATTTTTTTTCATATATTTGCAAAGTCTATTTAACAAAGTCACGCACATAAGGGGTTTTTACTTAGGTGTTTTGTAGTGGAATTTCATTTATGATTTCATTTCAATGGTGACGAACCTAAAAAAGAATATTAATAAAAAGTATGAGTTTAAAAAAGAAAATAAAGAAGATTTCCGTAGTGGCATTGTTGGCGCTAACAACCGTGCCGTCATTTGGTCAGGACTTGCTTGCCCGTCAGGCACCTGTTGACCATCGCATGAAGTCAATAGACACATTAGCAGTATCTCATTATCGAATGATGGAAGATAGAGAGAATCCTTCAGCAGAGCTGTATCAGGATTTCTCCAACAAGTATGCTCACCGCCAGACCGCGCTTCCAGAGCATTACCGCATCGACCTCCGTCATTTCTGCATGCCAACTCCAAGTCGCGTTGTCACAAGTAACTTCGGTTACCGTGCAAGCTTTGGCCGCCAACATAAAGGTATGGACATCAAGGTTTATATTGGCGACACAATCCGCGCTGCCTTCTCAGGCAAAGTTCGCATCGTAAGATATGAAGGTGGTGGTTATGGTAAGTACATCGTAATCCGTCACAATAATGGTTTGGAGACAATCTATGGTCACCTGTCTAAGCAGCTCGTTTCTGAGAACGAGGAGGTAAGAGCAGGCGATGTGATTGGTTTGGGAGGTAATACAGGTCGTAGTACCGGTTCTCACCTTCACTTCGAGACCCGTCTTTGCGGTGTAGCCCTCAACCCAGCGTTGATGTTCGACTTCCGCAATCAGGACGTTACTGGCGATTTCTACGATTTCCGTCGCGACTCTTACGAGCGTGAGTCAGCAGATGCCAATGCAGCTCGTGGCAAGATTGGTAATGGTGGTTACACCCGTGAGCAGGTTAATGGTGGCGAAGTGGGCAGATACAATGCCAACGCTGGTGGCGAGAAGCTTTACCACAAGGTTAAGTATGGTGAGACTCTGAATTCCATCGCTGAGAAGCGTGGTGTAACAGTAGATCAGATTTGCCGCCTCAATGGTTACAAGAAGGATAAGAAGCTGACTCCAGGTCAGATTATCCGCTACTCTTAATCTTAGGCTTTACAACAATACTTTTTCAATAACAACCATAAAGCAGGAATCTCTGGGAGGAGGTTCCTGCTTTTTTCGTTATATAAACTCTGTTATATTTACCTTACCTTTCAGGTAAAAGGCATATTAGTAATTTCGTGGTTGTTGTCTAATAAAAGTTTTACTTACTGATGCTAAGAAATGCTTAGTTAGACATACAGATTTCCAAGAAAACATTTGGAGATATCAATAAAAAGGAGTATTTTTGCATCAACAAATCCCACCACGCCTATCTACGATGCGTATCATGATGGGACGACGCTTTTTATATATAAAGGAGGCAATATATGACTACAAAAGAGAAACTTCAAGATTTGGTAAAAAGATACCAATACGCTAAAGATAAAGGACAACTCCAAAATGCTTCAGAAGCAACTATAAGAACATGGATAGATGAATTATTATCTGTGTTCGGATGGAATGTGCAAAATACTCACCAAGTCTTGACAGAACATTCTCTTGGCAAGGAAGAAAAAGAGAAACTGAATCAAATTGGTTCAACTAACACACGACCAGATTATACTCTTGTCAATGGTAATGTTATGTTGGCTTTTGTTGATGCTAAAAAAAATACCATAGACATAAAGAATGCTAATGATGTAGCCTTTCAAATACGTTCTTATGGTTGGTCTATTGGCGCACCATTCTCTATCGTAACAAACTTTGAGACTCTTGCTGTTTACGATTGTTCTCAAATGCCAAAAATCGAAGATTATGCCAATATTTCAAGAATCTGTTTCTTAAAATATGATGAATTTATTGATAAATATGAGATTCTTGACTGCTTTCTGTCAAGAACAAATGTCATAGCAGGAAATCTGAAATTTGTTACAAAAAAGGCAAACAACCTCGACGAAACATTCTCTAAAATGTTAGGGGACATTCGCAAGAAACTTGCCAAAGCCATTCTTAAAGACAACAACGTAGAAGATATTAAAGCACTCAGTTTTTATGTGCAGACCATCATCAACCGTATTTTGTTCATAAGAGTTTGCGAATCTCGTGGATTAGAAAAGGATGAATTGCTGAAAGATTTTGCACAAAATGATTTTTGGGCAAAATTCAAGACATGTTCCTACATAGAGTTTTATGACAGGTATGACGGCCCGATGTTTAGAAGAATCACAGAGTTACAAAATCTGAACATTGCAAACGATGTATTTGCTGATTTCATCAACTGTCTGTATTATCCATCTCCATATCAGTTCAACGTGATTCCTCTGAAAACATTGAGTGATATTTACGACTTATATCTCAGCTTTCAGCTTACCGTGAAAGATGGAGTGGTGACAGATGAATTGAAGGCAGAATTCAAGAAGAGCAATGGTGCTGTTACGACTCCGTCAAAATTAGTTGGTCAGGTACTTCAATCAACCATGCCTGACTCATATATGAGCAACCATACGGCTTCCCAACTTCTGAAGTTGAAAATTATAGATATAGCTTGCGGCAGTGGCGTATTCCTTGTTGGAGTATATGATTATCTTGTAAAAAACATAGAGAAAAAGATTCTTGAAGGAGATAATTTTCCACAGGAATACTATACCATCTTAGATAATAAAGTCATCTTGACCATTGAGGGAAGGAAGGCCATCATCAACAATTGTATCTTCGGAGTCGATATCAACCCTGAAGCTGTTGAAGTGGCCAAACTATCGCTTTCCTTAAAGTTAATAGACAACTATCAGCCAAAGGATTTTGATACTGTTGGACTTCTTGGTTCTCAAATATTATGTGGCATTGGTACAAATATCAAATGTGGTAATTCGCTCGTAGGAGGAGATATCAAATCTGTATGCCCATCTATCATTAATGATTTTCCTCAAATTCAAGCCACAAATGCGTTTGATTGGGCAACAAATTTTCCGGAGGTATTTGCCAATGGCGGCTTCGACTTTGTTGTTGGCAATCCGCCTTATGTGGAAGTCAAAAATTACAATGTAGGCTTACCATGTATGGCCTCATATATCAAAACGGTTTATCAATCCTGCAAGAATGGGAAAATAGACCTGGCTATTCCTTTTATAGAGAAAGGAATTGGTATCTTGAATGATAAAGGTCGATTAGGGTATATCATACAAAAGCGATTCTTCAAGGATCAATATGGGAAAAGCGTGCGTAAATATTTAACCGACACGAGCCGATACTTACTCAATGGCATTTACGACTATGAGGAGAACGATTTGTTTGCTGGCAGAACTACATACGTAGCCATCGTTGTATGCGATAAGAACCCAGCCAACAACAAAGATGTCTGGTACATCAATTCTGCTGATTCAACCAAGAGTCAACTGCTATCCTCAGAAACATTAAGTGAGACACCTTGGAATTTCGAGAGTGCCCACCTAAATGCGTTGCGATTAAGACTATCCAAGGAATTGGGTACTTTACAGGATGTATGCCATGTAAAAGTTGGAGTACAAGTATTGTGGAATGATGCCTTTCAAATCGTAGCAGAAAAGATTACTGATGGCTTGATTTATGGTCACTCAAAGATAGACAAGAACATCGTTGTAGAGTATGATGCCTGCAAGCCTCTACTATGCAATGAGCAATTTGCCCCTTTGACTAAACGTAAATATCAAACATTTGCTTTATTCCCATACGAAGTATCTGATAATGGAGAAGTTACAGAACTGAGTCTCAGCGAATTTACAGCCTTATACCCCAAGGCTGGGGCATATCTTGCAAATCACAAGAAACTAATCTGTGAGAATGTACAGACCTTGCCAGAAAAGAACAATTCGTATAACAAAAGAGAGCATTGGCATCTGTTTACACGTGCAAACAACCATGGTGCCATTTACCAGAAATTATGTGTACCTATGACTGCACAATACCCACAAGCAGCGGTAGTATTAGACAAACACATATATTGTGACAATGCGAATATGTTCTTCATTCAAATAGACGATGTAAATGAGACAAAGCTGTATGCCCTGGCAGGTATCATTAATTCCACGATATTCAGTACATTTGCTCGTGCCATCGCCAACCCGCAAAGGGGAGGGTACTTCAAGTTTAACAAACAATTTTTAGACCCAGTACCTGTTCCTGCGAAGGCTTTCTTGACATGCAACAAAAACATCAAGAGACTCGCAAACATAGCGAAACAGATAGAGCAAATTAACGAACAAATCAAGATGAGTGTCGGAGGACAAACTTCAGGTTTAGAACTATCACTCAAAGACCTTTGGAAAGAGCTGGACGAGCTATGTATGAAGCTATATGGCATCAAGAACCCAGAAGACAAGGCATTGTTAAATTCCGTAGTACGAAAAGACAGAAACCCTTATGGACAAGAAAGTTAATTCACTTATCAAAAAATATTCAGACAACGAACTATCACTCAACAAGCTCGTTGTCTCAGCTTTTGTGCATTGCAATAGCCTCACGGTCAAAGAAGGCTATCTTGCTTCATATATAGCAGAAAAGAAAGATGGTCTTGATGAAGACATCTCTATATTAAGCAGCGAATGTTCTGTAGAAGATGTTATCAACATCTTTGAACTTGCTATTCCTAAAGAAGAAAAAACAGCAAATGGTGCAGTATATACTCCTAAGTACATACGTGACTATATCGTCAGCCACATCGTGCATTCCACCAAGAAACCACTGGAGTATTGCCTATGCGCAGACATATCTTGTGGCTGTGGTGCTTTTCTTTTTACTCTTTTGGAAGCGATTCACGAATATACAGCAATTCCTTATAAAAAGATACTTCATCATCTCTATGGTATTGACATAAGCTCTACCAGCATAGGGCGTGCAAAAATACTATTGGCACTAGTTGCATTGAAAAATGGGGAAACCATATGTGAAGAGGACTTCAGGCTATATTGTGGCAACAGTTTGACTTATGGCTTCAAGCAGATGCCGGAAGTAGTAGAAAATTCCGGTTTCGATATCATTGTAGGCAATCCTCCATACGTACGCTCAAAGAACATTGATGCAGAAACGAAGAAAAGCCTCTCACTTTGGGATACCTCTAAGATAGGAAATGCAGATTTGTATATACCTTTTTTCGAGATTGGTATGTCGCTATTAAGCCCCAAAGGACTCCTTGGCTATATCACAGTAAATACATTCTTTAAGAGTGTCAATGCTCGTGCCTTGCGTAATTATTTCAGCAAGAATCACTTTTCACTAAGTATAGTTGACTTTGGTGAACAACTGGTTTTCAAGAAGAAATTGGCTTATACCTGCTTGACTTTTCTTTCTACAGAGCGTGACGATTCGCTGAAATATGTAAAGGCAAACATTGCAGACGTTCAAGAACAGCAAAATTTTGTCTATAATCAAATTAAATATTCCGTACTCGACAATCATCGTGGTTGGAATCTCAACAAGATTGATGTATTAGAAAATATCCGACTGATTGAGAATGCAGGAGAAGCTCTTGGAGACAAATATGTAATAAAAAACGGAATTGCAACTCTGGCAAACAATGTCTTCATTTTCCGTCCTATCAAATCGGATGCAAAATATTATTATTTGGTGAAGGATAATATGGAATATCCTATTGAGAAAGGTATTTGCAGGAACATCATCAAACCCAATATTTTAAAGTCAGAAGCAGACATTCCAGAGAAAGAAGAGAAAATTATTTCTCCATACGATTCCGACAATAACGTGATAAGTGAGGATTTCTTCATTCAGCATTATCCATGTGCCTACAGGTACTTGTCTGCATGCCGAGAAACTCTCGATGCCCGTGATAAAGGAGAAGGAGACTACGGAGCATGGTATGCATTCGGACGTACACAAGCTATCTCCGACAGTGGACGCAAACTATTATTTCCATATATGAGCGATTTACCACACTTTGTCTATACTTCCCAGAAAGATATGATGATATATTGTGGATATGCCATATACAGCGACTCTGAGTTGGAACTTCTCTTTCTGAAAAAAGTATTGGAATCAAGTGTTTTCGACTATTATATGAAAAATACCAGTAAACCATACGCCACTGGATATTATTCGTATGCCAAAAACTATGTAAAGAATTTTGGATTGTATCCATTTTCTGAAGAACAAAAAAAACATATCCTCTCTTTGCAATCTAAGGAAGAAGTGGATAAGTACATCAAATCCATCTATAAAGTTGCAATGTAGAAACACATGTTAGTGTTTGAACTGTTTGCAAAAATATATCATGTAGGAGATAAATACTAATATAGGTGTTTATCTCCTACTTTCGTATTCACCAACTTCATCTCACACCACCAGACATGCGGTTCTGCATACGGCTGTTCCTATTTTTGGGTATCAATCGAAATCATTTCAGGAGAAGCTAACGTTAATGTAATTAAAAAACAAAGAGAAAGGGTTGTATTTTCAACAGAAAATATTACCTTTGCAATATTGATATGCATAGCTCGCTTTCTTGTGAAAGAATTAGCGAGCATCACAATGTGCTCATTTACGAATACATTGTGTGCCATATAACCGGGGATTCTAAAAAGGGTTACAACATAGATATTCCCGGTATTATACATTTTTAAAAGTATATAGGAAAGCCCCCGACTGTGAAGTTGGAGGTTTTCGCATTTTATGACCATTACTCCAGAATTCCCGAATGATTTTGATCAAAAAAAGAAGAATCCCCAAATCTTTTTAGCCAAATACCAGAAGAATCCCCAAATCTTTTTGATCAATTACCAGAAGAATCCCCAAATCTTTTTGACCAAATACCAGAAGAATCCCCAAATGTTTATACCGACATAGCGGAAATTGCTACAAAAAACGGAAATGAGAAAAGCGAAATGAGAAAAACTCTTCACCCTTCATCTTATCTACATAAACTCCTGATATACAAGTATTTACAAGTACAACAACTAAAAACCACCCTTCATCACCCTTCATCGCCCTTCATCTCAATCTAAAAGACGCATTTAGGCTAAAGCCCTACTATGAAGACTGAGAAGGGTCGTCTATTAAGACCAAGAGTGGTCGTCTATTAAGGCAAGCTCTTGTCGTAATAGACGACTGGACTGCGTCATAAGAGGAGGGTAAACCTGGAAATAATATGTCTATATTTTTCATAATCAACTAAATTTCAAATCAAACGAATAACCAGTCAATCGTAACTAATAAAGGGCAAAAACGGCAAAAATGATGAAGGGCGATGAAGGGTGATGAAGGGTTGAATTTTACCATTCATCCTCAAATCCTCTGTATTTATCAGCATTCCGGGCGAAAAGATGAAGGGTGAAGGGTAAAATCGCATTCCAGTTTTAAAAAATTTCCGATATAAAGATTTTTCCAAATATCTACCACCGCTATTTTTATATAAAAACCAATACAAACATTTTCTATAATAAGGAAATCAGAGAACAGAACGCCAAGCAGATATTCTTGACTCACCAAAATTGTAAAAGTGCCTAAGGAAGGGCACTATTGTGCTGAGGTAAGGGCACTATTGCGCTCCCGAAAAACGACAAAGGAGCCCAAGTAAGACACGAGCCGTAACCCCGAAACACAGATTCCTATCTTTCGGAGATACGAGTCGTAAACAAGTCATTCAGATTCGCCACTACGAGCAGCAGAATCAATATACCGAGCCTCTTTGAGGCTCCTCAATGGTAGTCTCACCATCCATTATATTCTCACCTTATTATATATATAACATATATAGGAATCGACAAGGTATAAAAAAGCCTTTCAGCTTGTCGGGGCTGAAAGGCAATATAAAGGGTTACAGAATTTCTCCTTCATTTCTCTTCATGATGAGCGGATAACGTTCAGGATGCTTCAGGCTATCTATTTCCAAATCAACATCAAGCTTTGGCCATTCGATAGAATTTCTTCCACTCATTTTTACATCAAGAGCATCAGAAATACATGCGTGTTTCATCCAAGGAATACGATTATACGATACAAAATAATCGTTACCTTTCACGGAAAGCATGATTCCCTTATCGTTGATCATCAAGACGCTTACCGACATATCTTGTGAATTTGTTTTTAAAATCGTCTCCATTTTCTCTAAGTATTTTTTCAATATAACTTAATTCTTTGCTACTAAATCCGAAGTTCTCAGCAAGTTCAATATTGGGTTCTAACCCTTTCCTTTTTACAGGATTCCAAACAGTCGAAGAACATCATTCAGATTCGCCACAACGAGCAGCAGAATCAAGATGGCGAAACCGACAAACTCGGCACGCTCCATGAACTTATCACCTGGCTTGCGACCAGTAATGATCTCATACAACAGGAAGAAGACATGACCACCATCCAATGCAGGAATAGGCAGGATGTTCATAAACGCCAAGATGATGCTCAGGAAGGCTGTCATCATCCAGAACGCATGCCAGTCCCACATGGATGGGAACAGACTGCCCAATGCGCCGAAACCGCCTAAGCTCTTGGCACCCTCCTTGGAGAAGACATACTTCATATCGCCTACATAACCTGCCAAGACATTCCAACCATACTTGATGCCGGCTGGGAAACTCTCGAAGAATCCATAACTGATATGGGTTGGCTGATAGTCCATCATCACAGGATGATTGTAGATACCTAACTTCACGCCCTCGTCTGTGGACTCAAACTGTACTGCCAAGTTGAGGGTATCTGCTGCAGAATTCTTATCGCTAACGCCTGCACGCAATACAGTCAGGGTGCCAGTAAGAGCCTTCAAACTGTCTTTAGGAGTCTGCGCTACGGAAAGTACATCATCCACTCTGCCCAACTCCTCGGTCAACTCATTATAGGAATCCACCTTCTTGCCATTGACGCTCAGGATGCGATCGCCCTTCTTCAGACCAACCTTGGCTGCAGGAGAATCCTGCATCACGCTGTCTATCTGCAACGGAACGAAGACCTCTACAAAACGAGGACTCTCCTTGATCATGTCGAGCATATTCAGATCGCCAGGAGTCTGGATGCTTACCTTCTTGCCGTTGCGCAATACATCTACACGCTGCGCCTTAGAAAGTTCACGGAACAGGTCGCCATCATAGGTCTTGAACTCGCCCAAGTCTGTAGATAAGAGAATATCATGGTCCTGGAAACCTAATTTCTTGGCTTCGGTATTGAACTTCATACCCTGTTTCATATCCTTGGTAGCCACATAGGTATCGCCCCAATGGAACATCACCATGGAATAGATGAAGAGAGCCAAGACGAAATTGACCAGCACACCACCTATCATGATGAGGAGACGCTGCCAGGCTGGTTTGCTACGGAACTCATAAGGCTGTTCCGGCTGCTTCATCTGTTCGGTATCGAAACTCTCGTCGATCATACCCGAAATCTTACAATAGCCTCCCAATGGCAACCAGCCCATTCCGTAAGTAGTATCTGAATTCTTTGGCTTGAACTCAAAGAGGTGGAACCATGGGTCGAAGAAAAGATAGAACTTCTCAACTCTTACACCGAAGAGTTTGGAGAAGAAGAAGTGTCCGCCCTCATGGAGCAGCACCAAGATGGAAAGCGAGAGCATCAGCTGCAACGCTTTGATCAAAAATACTTCCATTAATTATTGATTATTCTGATTATTGATTATACCTTATTATATATGATGCATCAGTTCGGTGGCGATGCGGCGAGCCTCGGCATCGGTCTGCAGATAGACGTCGAGGTCGGGATGACTGTCGAAGGTGGCTTTCTCCATCACCTCTTCGATGATGTCTGCCATCTGCAGGAATCCACATTCGCCACGACGGAAGCCGGCATTGACGATTTCATTGGCTGCATTGACGATGCAGGACATATTGCCGCCCTTGCGGATGGCGTCAAAGCAGAGTTGCAGACACTTGAACTTCTTGTAGTCTGGTTCGAAGAACTGCAAATCCTGGGTCTTGAAAAGGTCGAGACGCTCGCCCTTCAAAGGCAGGCGCTGCGGGAAGGAGAAGGCATACTGGATAGGCAGGCGCATATCCGGCACACCCAACTGGGCTTTGACGGCTCCATCCATAAACTGTACGGCACTATGCACCACACTCTGCGGATGGATGAGCACCTGTATCTTGTCGGCAGGTACACCGAAAAGCCACTTCGCTTCCGTCACCTCAAATCCCTTGTTCATGAGGGAAGCAGAGTCTATGGTTATCTTGGCGCCCATATCCCAGGTAGGATGCTTGAGGGCATCGGCTGCCGTCACCTTCTCCAACTGCTCGTGGGTGAAATTGCGGAAAGGTCCACCCGAACAGGTAAGGAGTATCTTGTCGATCTCGTTCTGATCCTCGCCCACCAAGCTCTGGAAGATGGCACTATGTTCGCTATCCACCGGGAGGATAGGCGCATGATACTGCTGGGCCAACTGGCAGATGAGTTCACCTGCCACAACGAGGGTTTCCTTATTGGCCAGACAGATTTTCTTGCGAGCCTTGATGGCATGGATGGTTGGTTCCAATCCCGAGAAGCCCACCATAGAGGCAAGCACCATGTCGATAGGGTCAGCCTCCACGATATCGCAGAGAGCCTGTGCACCAGCATAGACCTTGATGTCAGGTTCGTCGCGGAGCAGATCCTGCAACTCCTCATAAAGTGTCTCATCGGCGATGACGACGGCAGCAGGATGAAACTTGTGCGCCTGGGCAGCCAGTTCCTTCACACGATGGTTGGCGGTGAGGCAATAGACCTCATAAAGGTCGCTATGCTGTTCGATGACATCCAGCGCCTGTGTGCCGATGCTTCCCGTAGAACCGAGAATACATATCTGTTGTTTCTTCATTACTCTTCACTTAAATTACAGTTCCAGCAATCCTTCCGGGATCGCCATTCTGATTTCTTTCTTCTCTGCATTCACTTCCTCGATGAGGTCGTCGCTGGCAGGAATCAGCACTTCCTCTCCCTCCGGGGTTGTCACCTCGAAGAGGAGATTGATGGTGGAATCATCCACATGATCGATGGTGCCCACCACCTTGCCGGTAGGAACATCCACCAGTTGGAAACCGATGATTTCAGCCCAGCTCATGTGTTCACCATCGCTATCGGAAAGATGGCGCGGGAAATACACCTCGCAGCCCGTATAGTTGCGAGCCTGTTCCTGCGTATCAATATCCTCAAACTTCACCAGTACGTTTTCATCATTCTTAAAGCGGTATTCCTCCATATAGAAAGGAACGAGGATGCCGTTGATGTCGAGCACGAGATACTCCGCATCCACACGGTCGAAAACATCATCTGTGATGGCGAAGGTGATTTCTCCCTTCACGCCGTGAGGCTTTCCGAGCTTACCTATCTTATATACGTCGTCACGTCTTATCATATCCCATAGAATCTTTGAAATTCATGATCAGTAAAGCCATTGAATTCTTCACTCTTCATTCTTCACTCTTCACTTAATCCTCCACACGGGTAATCTTGGCACCCAATGCGTTGAGGCGGTTTTCGATGTCCTCATATCCACGGTCTATCTGTGCGATATTGGCGATACGGCTGGTTCCGTTGGCGCTCATGGCTGCTATCAGCAGGGCGATTCCGGCACGGATATCCGGGCTCGTCATTCTGCCTGCACGGAGCGTGAGCTTATGGTCGTGACCTACCACCACGGCACGATGAGGGTCGCAAAGAATGATCTGCGCACCCATGTCGATGAGTTTATCCACAAAGAAAAGTCGGCTCTCGAACATCTTCTGATGGAAGAGGACGCTACCGCGAGCCTGGGTAGCCACTACCAGCAGGACGGAGAGAAGGTCTGGAGTCAAGCCTGGCCAAGGAGCATCCGAGAGGGTCATGATGGTGCCGTCGATGAAGGAATCGATGACATAATGCTTCTGTTCTGGAATGAAGAGATCATCGCCCTCTACCTTGATTTTCACACCCAAGCGGCGGAAGGCATCAGGAATGATTCCCAAATTCTTGACCGATACGTCCTTGATACGAACACCAGCGCCACACATGGCAGCCATTCCGATGAAGGAACCCACCTCGATCATATCCGGCAGAACGGTATGTTCGGCTCCATGCAGACTCTCCACGCCCACGATGGTGAGGAGGTTGCTGGCGATACCGCTGATGCGTGCTCCCATCGCATTGAGCAGATGGCAGAGCTGCTGGATATAGGGTTCGCAGGCTGCATTATAGATGGTGGTAGTACCCTTGGCGAGCACGGAAGCCATGATGATATTGGCAGTACCCGTAACGGAAGCCTCATCGAGCAGCATATAGCAGCCCTTCAGTCGAGGAGCATCTATCTGATAGACATTGCGCTCGTCATCATGCACAAACTTAGCTCCCAAATACTTGAAGCCCAAGAAATGCGTGTCGAGACGACGGCGACCTATCTTGTCGCCACCCGGCTTGGCAATCGTAGCCTTTCCACAACGGCCCAAGAGTGGACCAATCATGAGCACGCTGCCACGAAGAGAGGAGCATTTCTTCACAAACTCTAAGCTGTCCAGATAGTCGAGATTGAGTTCATCGCTCTGGAAAGTATAATCGTTGCGGCTGTTCTGTGTCACCTTGACTCCGATTTCCTTCAGCAACTTGATGAGATTGTTGACATCAAGGATGTCCGGCACGTTCTTGATGCGCACAGGATCCTTGGTTAAAATCGTGGTACAGATGACCTCCAGGGCCTCATTCTTGGCACCTTGTGGAACAATCGTTCCCTTGAGCGGATGGCCGCCCTCTATGATGAATGACTCCATAAGCTACTTATTATTCCTTTTCTTGTTATTTTTCTGAGAACCATTATTATTTTTCTGAGAACCGTTGTTGTTCTTTTGAGAAGCATGATTGTTTTTCTGAGGAACATTACCTGTAGGCAACACGAATTTCTCAAACTTGAAGTTCTTCAGGTCGAGTTGAATCTTGCCGTCTGTAAAACGAGCCAGATCGGCAGCCACCTTCTCCTCATCGCAGGAACCGTGGCTCCATTGTGCCAGGTCGCGTCTCATCTGATTGGCAGTCAGCTTCACCAGTTCATCACGCTCCGCTCCCGGCTCCATATTCTTTAATCTATCGAAGATTTCAAACATCATAGCTCCATAGTGGCGCACAGGGATTCTCGTCATCGGATAATCCATCGGGTCGGGTCTTTTGGCAATATCCTCAGCCTGCTTCACGGCATAGGGATAGTCGATATCGAGCTTGAAACCGCTCATGATGGCGAGATGGTCCCAGAGTTTGCGCTCATGATCCTCGACACCTGCACCATCAGGGAACATGTGGTCCATGATGGCGATAATAGACTCCGCACAATGCTGGCGCTCAGCACGGTCTTTGATGGCGACGGCATGATCGACCATACTCTGAATCTCCCTGCCATATTCCGGCAAGACCAACTTTTCGCGTTGGGTATTGTAATCTAATCCTTCTATATTCATTCTGATGATGATTGATGAATGTTCTTTTATATATTATATGTGAGAAACCCGCCGTTAGAGCAGATTCTTCCCTTAGAGCAGTTTCTTCGGCATCTTGGCCACAAAGTCCTTCAGATAGAAAGGAACGAAGTAAGCCACATCCTCGAACTTGCCTTCCACGAAGCGCTTCTCTGCCAGCGGAGCCATATTCTTCGCTAACGGTTCGATGCCCTTCACGAGTCGGGCATTCGGATGATTGATGACCTCCATACATTTCTCGGCTCCATTTCCAAAGAAATAGACAGTTCCACGATCGAGATACTCCTTGTAGGTATCTGCATCCACGATATCAGCCTGGATAGGGCGCACCTCCTTCAGGGCACGGTCCATCACCTTGGCATAGACTTCCATTCTGCGGGCATCAAGCATAGGAACGATGAGCGCATCTTCCTCAGCAGGATGCTCACCGAGCAATACAGGAACAGCCATCAGTTCGAGCGTAGGGATGGAGATGAGCTTCACATCACGGCCATAGCAGATTCCCTTCGCCATACTGACTCCGATGCGGAGACCGGTATAAGAACCAGGACCGCAACTTACCGCCACAGCCTCCAAAGGAATACCATGGGCATCTATGAAACTAAGAGCCTCATCTACGTAAACACCTAACTTAACTGCATGGTTAGGACCGCTGTGATCTTCCTTGTTGAAAATCACCTGTCCATTATCACTAATTGCCACTGAGCACACGTCGGTACTCGTCTCAATATTCAATATACAAGACATAATTTAAAAATATATTCTTAAATAAGGTGCAAATTTAATCATTTTCTCGCTTTTTTTTGTACTTTTGCAGAAATTTAACGTGAAAGATTATATGATACAGTCAATGACAGGCTTCGGAAAAGCAACCGTTGCCTACAACGAAAAGAAAATTAATGTAGAGATAAAGTCATTAAACAGCAAGGCTCTTGACCTCTCTACACGTATAGCACCTCTCTATCGTGAAAAGGAGATGGAGATGCGTCAGATTATCGCTAAGCAACTGGAAAGAGGCAAGGTTGACTTTGCTATCTGGATAGAGAAGAACGCAGCTGCTGATGCGACTCCTATCAACGCTGCACTTGTAGAAAATTATTACCACCAAATCAAGCAGATTTCGGCTCAGACCGGTATTCCTGAGCCTACTGACTGGTATGGCACACTTCTTCGTCTTCCTGACGTAACAACACGAACTGAAGTGGAAGAATTGACCGAAGAGGAGTGGGAAGCTGCTAAAAGTGCAATTTTGCAGGCGATCGGTCATCTGGTGGACTTCCGCAAGCAGGAAGGTGCGGCTCTCCAGAAGAAATTTACGGAGAAAGTGGATAATATTCAGGCACTCCTTGCCAGCATCGAACCATACGAGAAAGCTCGCGTGGAGAAAATCCGTGCCAGCATCGTGAGCGGTCTGGAACAGATTCCTACTGTCAACTACGACAAGAACCGCTTGGAGCAGGAGCTCATCTACTATATCGAGAAGCTCGACATCAGCGAGGAAAAGCAGCGCCTTGCCAACCACCTGAAGTATTTCCGTGAGACCATGAACGAGGAAGGTCACGGCGTGGGCAAGAAGCTCGGTTTCATCGCTCAGGAGATGGGTCGCGAAATCAACACCACTGGTTCTAAGAGCAATCAGGCTGAAATGCAGAACATCGTGGTGAAGATGAAGGACGAATTGGAGCAGATCAAGGAACAGGTGCTGAATGCACTATAATTGGAATCATAAAATTAATGATATAATAATGAAGAACGGATTGTTAATTTTCAGCGCTCCTTCCGGCAGCGGAAAGAGCACGATAGTCAACTGGTTGATGAAGGAACACCCGGAATTGAAGTTGGCCTTCTCTATCAGTTGCACCTCCCGCGCCCCTCGTGGTACTGAAAAGAATGGTGTGGAATATTTCTTCCTCACTCCTGAGGAATTCAAGGCTAAGATTGCTAATGAGGAGTTCCTGGAATACGAGGAGGTTTATCAGGACCGCTTCTACGGTACGCTGAAATCTCAGGTGGAAAACCAGTTGAATGATGGCGACTCCGTCATTTTCGACGTAGATGTCAAGGGTGGCGTCAATATCAAGAAATTCTATGGTGAGCGTGCCTTGAGCATCTTCGTGCAACCTCCTTCGGTAGAGGAATTGCGCCGCCGTCTGAATGGTCGCGGTACGGATGCACCAGAGGTGATTGAGCAGCGACTTGCCAAGGCAAGCTATGAGCTGACCTTTGCTCCACAGTTTGACCATGTAGTAGTAAACGACAACTTGGAGAAGGCGCAGCAGGAGGTTTATCAGCTCGTCAAGGATTTCTTAAGTGAAGAGTGAAGAGTTCTAAGTGAAGAGTGAAGAACGAAGAGTGAAGAACGAAGAGTGAAGAACGAAGAGTGAAGAATTTTAAGTGAAGAACGAAGAATGAAGAAAGTAGGAATATTCGGAGGAAGTTTCAACCCGATCCATACCGGTCACATCGCTCTGGCCAAGAGCCTCTGCGAGAAGGCGGGACTGGACGAGGTGTGGTTTATGGTTTCACCACAGAATCCGTTCAAGCAGGCGGCAACCGACCTGCTTGACGACTCTTTGCGCTTCGAACTGGTGGAAAAGGCACTCAAAGGGGAAAGCCAACTGAAGGCTTGCAACTATGAATTCCATCTTCCGAAACCTTCCTACACCTGGCATACGCTCCAGGCGCTGAGCAAGGATTATCCCGACATCGCCTTCACCTTATTAATAGGTGGAGACAACTGGGCTGCTTTCGACAAGTGGTTTCATCACGACGATATTCTCACCCACTACCCTATCGTGGTCTATCCCCGTCAGGGAGCAAGCATCGGAACCGTTCCACAGGGAGTAACCATCGTGGAGACGCCCCTACTCAACATCAGCAGCACCCAGATACGCCAGGCGATTCTTCAGGGGGAAAGCATCCACGGAATGGTGCCGGAAGCCATCGAGGACTTGGCGGGAAAATATTATCAAATGAGAAATGAGAAATGAGAAATGAGAAATGAGGAAGACTATAAAATGAGAAATGAGGAATGAGAAATGGGGAAGACTATAAAATGAGAAATTATAATATGGAAGATATGAATTGGAAGAAATACATCAAGAAGGCTTTGTGCCTGGCATTTGAACCGATACGACGTAATGCAAACTTCTTTACGTTCATGTATATTTTGGGCGTACTGACTGCCGTAGTAACGCTCCCGAGATGGCGTGAACTCTACGACAACCTGTATCTGGAACTGTTTTTCGACCTCTACATCGTTTGTGCCGTCTTGGCTTTGATTCCTAAGAAAGTACGCTTCTGCATCAGAGGTGTGCTCTATCTCATCTTGTATGCCGTGGCGATAGCTGATGTCTATTGCTTCGTCAATTTCGGCTCCACGCTCAACCCTTCCATGCTCATGCTGGTGGGCGAAACCAACAGCAGCGAGGCAAGCAACTTCATCGCAGCATGCCTCTCTTCTGAGGTTATCTTCAGTAGTGTGGGCTGGGTATTGCTGCTCATCCTCGTGCAGATACTCACCGCCTTCCGCCGTTTCCGCCATTTCATCTGGAAAGTATCGGTACTCTTTGCCTCCTTCAGCAAACCGCTCTACGGTTGGCTTACCATTCATATCGATCGCATCACCCGACTCCTGCCTCAGGTAGCCGGCATCTGCTGCATCGCCCTCTTCATCTGGAGCGCCTGCACTTCCTGGCACAACAAGATGGCCATCCACAAGCTGATGACGGGCAAGACTATCGGCGAAGTGGAACATACCCTCACGGAGAAAGACTGCGCCAATCTCTACATGCCTATCTACCGTCTCAATTTCAGCATCTACGCCAATAAGTTGGCTGCCAACCAGATTACCCAACTGATTCATGCTGCCGACAAGGTGGAGGTAGATACCTGCACCTACCGTTCGCCACAGATTGTGCTCATCATCGGCGAGAGCTTCGGCAAGCAGCATTCCCAGCAATATGGTTATTTCATGGATACGACTCCTTATCAAGTGGCATTGGAAAAGACCAAGAAGCTGACCAAGTTTACGGATGTCGTGACCTGCTGGAATCTCACCAGCTTTGTTTTCAAGAACGTATTCTCCACCCATGTCGTCGGCGAGAAGGGCGAGTGGTGCGACTATCCACTCTTCCCGGAAATCTTCCGCAAGGCAGGTTACCACGTCACCTTCATCACCAATGAATTTCTGCCGCAGGCCAAGGAAGCCGTATATGACTTCAGCGGCGGTTTCTTCCTCAACAACCCGAAACTCAGCAAATTGCAGTTTGACAGCCGCAACACGGAGCTGCACGCCCTGGACGACGGACTATTGGAGGACTATGACAACAGACTGAAGGAAGCTGAAACCAACAGTAAGTATAATCTCACCATCTTCCACCTGATGGGTCAACACGTGGATTACAAGACCCGCTACAAGCACAGTCAGACCCATTTCTGGGCTGGCAGTTACGAGGACAAGCGCCCTGAGCTGACCGACAAGCAGCGCAAGGTGCTGAGCCATTACGACAACGCCACCCTTTACAACGACTCTATCGTGGCGCAGATTGTGAAGCGCTATTCCAAGAAGAACGCCATCGTCATCTACATGCCCGACCATGGCGAGGAGTGCTATGAGGGCAACCGCGGTTTCATCTGCCGCAACCATTCTGCCAATATCGACTGGCCTTTGGCTCACTACGAGTTTGAGATTCCTTTCTGGATATACTGTTCCCAGAAGTACATCAGCAGCCATCGTGACATCTACCGCCAGATTCGCAAGGCGAAGGACAAGCGTTTCATGACCGATGCCTTGCCTCACCTATTATTATATTTGGCAGGCATCGAGACTCCTACCTACAATCCGAAGTACAACATCCTCAGCCCAGAGTATGACGAAATGCGCCCTCGCATCCTGAAGAACAGCGCCGACTATGACAAGTTGAGGGATGCGGAAATGGAGAAGCAGAAAAGGCTGAAGGATGCAGAAGCTGCCATGGGACATAAAAAGAAAAAGAAATAGGAATATTGCATATTCAAAACAAAATACGTAATTTTGCACCCATAAAAAAGAATATGCCCCTATCATTAAATAAAGAATAGGAGAAATAAGATATGAATACACCCACTTTAAGTCGTTCGGAATGTAATGTGCTGCGAGGACTTGCCATTATCGGCATTTTCCTGCACAACTACTGCCATTGGATAGGTTCTATCGTCAAGGAGAACGAGTATCAGTATTTTCAACACAACGTGGACTGGCTGAACCAGGTATTGGTCAATCCAGACCTCAATCTGCCGTTCCATCTCATCTCATTCTTCGGACATTATGGCGTACCAGTATTCCTCTTCTTGAGCGCATACGGACTGGTATTGAAATATGAGGCAAAGCCACATCTCGATACCTCGACACAATTTGTCAACATCAACGGAAAGACGATGTGGAACTGGAAAGAGCCGCTTCGCTTCATCCGCTATCATTATCTGAAACTCTTCAAGATGATGATTGTGGGATTCGTGGCATTCACCATGCTCGACTACATCACATACGGTCCGCACAAGTATGCTACGCTTGATGTCGTGGCGATGTTAGGTATGTTTAATAATATATTGCCCGACCCAGACCGCATCATCTGGCCAGGACCATTCTGGTTTTTCGGATTGATGCTCCAACTCTATATTGTCTATCGTCTGCTCATCTATCGCAAACATTGGGGATTCACCGTAGGACTGATGGTAGTCTGCATAGTAATACAGATAGCGTTGGGATGGGACAATCCTGAGAGCGAGGCTATGAACCGCTACCGCTATAATTTCATGGGAGGAATGTTGCCATTCGGGTTAGGCGTACTCTATGCCCGATATGGCGAGAAGATATTGATGACTTTCCATCACAACGTGACGAATTTCTTCGGCATCATCTTCTGTTGCTCCATCATCTACAGCCTTAGCGGCAGCATGATGGGATGGACCTTCGTGCCCCTCTTCATCTGTCTGCTCAGCGTACTGACCGCCAAATTTCTTTCAGGAGTCAGCTGGTTGTCAGGAGTCAACAGGATATTGGAATGGATGGGCGGCATTTCTGCGGCACTTTTCGTCTGCCACCCTATCACACGAAAGATTTTCATCCCTATCAGCCGACAGGGAGATATGTACGCAGGTCTGCTCCTCTACATCGTATCGAGCATCTGCCTGGCTTGGTTGTTCACGCAACTGATGAAGAAAATACCAAATCCGAAGCTTTAGAAGTTTTTTTCGTTTTCCACCTCCATAATAAGAATACAAACAAGAAGACAAGAGAATTCTTCACTCTTCGTTCTTCACTCTTCACTTAGTTTACGCCTATGAAGATAAAAGATATAGAACTGGCGAATATCAGCCGATTTCGTGGTGAACTGATGGGAGCAGCCATGCTCTTCATCATCCTCTTTCATGTGGGTTTGCCACGTGAAGATGCTTTCTATGGACTTCGCCGAATGGGAAATGTGGGAGTAGATATGTTTCTCTTCCTCAGCGGAATCGGTCTGTGGTTTTCATGGGTCAAGAATCCTGACGTTAAGCGTTTCTTCATCCGCCGTTATCTCCGCATTTATCCTGCCTGGCTCATCATCGCCTGCCTCTTCTACATTCCCCGTTTTCATGGCGGAAGTACTTGGGACTGGATTTATCTCTTCGGAGAGATTTCCATCAACTGGGGTTTCTGGCTGCACGATGAGTTGAACTTCTGGTACATTCCTGCCACGATGATGCTCTATCTCTTTGCTCCAGGCTATATGGAACTCATCAGGCGCCACCCTATCTACCGCTGGCTGCCCGTGGTCATGGTGATGTGGTGCATTCTGGTGCAATACGTTACTCCTATCCATCAGGCAGTTGGTCATCTGGAGATTTTCTGGAGCCGTGTACCGATATTCTTCATCGGAATCAACATGGGCGAGATGGTTCGCCGCAAGGATACGCTCGACGGGGCAAGCATCTGGATGATCTGGATTATGTTTCTGATGACGCTTCTCTCCAGTATTTTCCTGGAGCAGGTGAAGCATGGACAATTCCCGCTCTTCCTGGAAAGAATGCTCTATATCCCGCTCACAGTAACCAGTATTCTGCTGCTCAACCGCATCTTCCGCCGCACTCCGAAATGGGTAAACAAGGCGTTCATGTTTGTGGGCGCATTGAGTCTGGAGGCCTACCTCATCCACATCCACTTCGTGCTCTACTATATCGAGAAATGGCATTGGAGCTATTGGCCTACCTTCTTCACCTGTATCGCCATCACACTCCCTGCCTCCTGGATATTGGCAAAAATCGTGGGAAGAATTTCTAAGAAATTAGAAATGAGAAATGACAAATGAGAAATGAGAAAGACGATAAAATGAGAAAGACAATAAAATGAGAAAGACAATAAAATGAGAAATTACAAATGAGAAATGAAAGGAAGGGAAAGGATAGGAAAGGAAGGGAAAGGAAAGAGGAATGAAAGGAAAAGAATTTAAATAAAAATAGGAGTTTATGAAAGAAATAGATAATATAGAAAAGGACAGTAAGGGGTTGTCTGCTCTGATGCGCCTCATTCGCCCGAAACAATGGATCAAGAACGGCTTTATCTTTATGCCGCTCTTCTTTGGCGGAGAACTTTTCAATACCGACGCCCTGCTGGCAGGAGTCATCGCTTTCTTCGCCTATAGTTTTGCTGCTTCCAGCATCTACTGTTTCAACGACATTTATGATGTGGAGGCAGACCGACGTCATCCCGTGAAATGCCATCGCCCGATTGCTTCTGGGGCCGTATCGGTAAAACAGGCGTATGGACTGATGTTTCTGATGCTGATGCTCTCCATCGGTTTCAGCAGTCTGCTGGACGGTTGGAAAACGATGGGCATTATCCTTTTCTACTGGTGCCTGAACTTAGGCTATTGCGCAAAGTTCAAGCAGTATGCCATCATAGACGTCTGCATCGTAGCCTTCGGTTTTGTGCTCCGTCTGCTGGCAGGTGGTGTGGCAACGGGCGTGGTGCTGAGCAAGTGGATTGTGCTGATGACTTTCCTCATCACCCTCTTCATGAGCTTTGCCAAGCGCCGCGATGATGTGATAAGAATGGAGAAGACCGGAGAAGCTCCACGCAAGAATACGAGCCGCTACAATCTGACTTTCATCAATCAGGCGATTACCATTACCGCCTCGGTCACTCTGGTCTGCTACATTATGTACACAGTAAGTCCGGAGGTTCTGGAACATTTCCATACCGACAAACTCTATCTCACAACGGTTTTCGTGCTGGTAGGCCTCTTGCGCTACATCCAGATAGCAGTTGTTGACCAGCAGAGTGGCGACCCTACGAAGATTCTGCTCCGCGACCGCATCACCCAGGTTATCGTAGTAGCCTGGCTTGCCGCCTTTCTGTTCCTCATCTATATCGCATAAGGCATGAAACGGAATACAGATTTAGATTTCATCCGAGCCATTCTCATCATACTGATGATCCTCATCCATATCGTGAGTTTCGGGAATGCTTATCCTCATCTGAAGGCAGGCATTCTCTCGTTCATGATGCCAACCTTTCTCATCATCACGGGTTATCTGGTGAACATCGGAAAGACGGGCAGGCAGTTTGGCAAATATCTGCTTTGTCTGGCTCTGCCATACATCATCATGGTGACGGGATTTTCCGTGCTCTCCTATTTCCTGCCAGTAAGAGATGGCATTACCGAACTCTCTCTGTCGCAAATCGCCCAAAAGATCTTCATCACTTCCATTGGTCCATATTGGTTTATCCAGACCATGATTATCTGTGGAATCTTGTATTACGGGAGCTTCCGGGCTTGTGATATGATCAGCAAATACTGGGGGCGTTGTTCTTGCAGGAATAATAAAGAGAATGATTTTTACAAGAATAGTAAAGAAATTGAACCTTGCTGCAATAGTAAGGGAAATGATTCTTACAAGAATAGTAAGGAGAATGATTTTTGTAGCAATAGTAAGGGAAATGATTCTTGCAGCAATATAAACAAGGGAAAGACGGAGGAAGAAACCCTGTCTTTAACAACCCGCCTTTTTCTCTTGGCAATTCTGATGCTGCTGGTCAGCAAGACGCCTGCCCTGAACATCACGGCTGCCATTTATTATTTTGCAGGAGTCGTTATCCGCCAATGCCGCATCGACTTCAACAAGGTTTTCCGCCCTACTCCCTTGGCGTTCATTCTCTGGCCTTTCATCCTCTATCGGGAAGACCTCTATGACTGGGGGAACATGGCTGTTGCTTTTTCCTGCTGGTGCTGCATTTCTGCACTTATGTGGTTGAACCAATATTACAAGTCGCAAATGATAGGAAAGTCCACCTTATTATATATAGGTAAGAACACGTTGCCGATTTATCTCTTCCACCCCATCTTCACAATGGCGGCGAAATTCTATCATCCTCTGTTTGCCTTCGACAAGAGTGAAATCCTCCTGGCCGCTTTTACCATTATCCTTGCCATCGCAGGAAGCATCGCTATTGCCAAGGTCATGGAAAAAACAAAGTTGGCTTATTTCTTCGGGAAAAAGGAAATACTGAGATGAAATGACAAATGAGAAATGAGAAATTACAAATGAGAAAGACGATAAAATGAGACATGAAATGATGAAAAAAGAAAAAATATATTGTTTCGATTTTGACGGAACGCTCACAAAGAAAGATACACTCATCGAGTTTATCAAATTCAGCATGGGGAAGACGCGCTTCCTCAGGGGTTTCCTGCTCTACAGCCCCATCCTCGTGCTGATGAAACTGCATCTTTTCCCCAACTGGAAAGCGAAGCAGATTATTTTCAAGCACTTCTTCGGCGGTATGAGCATCGGAGATTTTGATGATTACTGCGTCAATTTTGCTGCTAAGAATCTCTATCTGTTGCGCCTGAGTGGTATTGGAAAAATACAAGAAGCCAAACGCAAGAAAGAACGGGTATTGATTGTAAGCGCCAGTATCGACAACTGGGTGAAGCCTTTCTTCGCCTTCCAGAACCTAACTGATGTGGAAGTTCTCGGCACCCAGATAGAAGTAGCCAACGGAAAAGTTACCGGCTATTTCAAGACCAACAACTGCTATGGCGAGGAAAAAGTTCATCGCATCTGCGAAGCCCTGACCCGTACCATCAATAATGGAAAGGGAGCCTCAACACTCGATTTCGACCGCACACGATATGAAATCGAAGCGTTCGGAGACAGTCGTGGCGATAAGGAAATGCTCGCCTTTGCCGACCAAGGACATTATAAGCCGTTCAGAGATTCTCTCTAAACGGCTTATTTTTTTTATTCATCAATTCCCATTAGATCCTATAAAACTTTGAAAGAATGGACAAGCTCTCCATCAGAGATGGATGTTTTATCATTCCTGCACAAACGTAGTAATGCTTCGAGGTGCAAGAACTGCCTTCTCCATACATTTTCCAACAGGAGCCAAACTCTCGGCGGAAACATCGCTGGTGCGATACATTTCCCACTCCATCCGGCTCATTCCTGCCACCTGCAACGTAATAGATTTGACGTCCTCAGAATAATTGATTGCCACCATCACCCATTTTCCATCCACATTTCTATAGGCTGAACACATCACGCCCCGAGGGTCATTATATCCCTCCTCCACTTGCTTTCCGTCTGCATCAGTAGCTGAAATATCGTAGCGCTGGGCACCAGGACGGATAAAGCGGGAATAGTTGCCCAAAGACCAGAGGAGTTTGGAATCGACTGCCCAACCGGTTTGCCAACCATCCCTACTATAGATGCGGAGCAATCCGTCGCGATAGTCGCCACCAGCAGCACGCCACCAACTCCAACTCTCGGCATTGGCATAGACCAGGTCGTGATGGATGATGCGGGCTACGTAGAGAGCGGTCTTCATGGAGAAATCATAACCGCCGCCACCGCCGATTTCCTCATCATTACCCATGATGCAAGTCTCGGTCTGCCAGAACTTAATGCCCTTCTGTCGGCAGGCTTCCCTTATCTGCATACGCACTTCACGCATATAAGGTACAGGCGTATTGGTCCAATAACTGTGACCACCTATAAGCATCGGCACCTGCTTTACGTTGCCCAAGTAGGTTTTCGTACTGTCTTTAGTAAAGAAAGCGTTGATTTCATAACCCCTCTGCCAGTCGGTCTCATGCGTAGCCAACATACAACGGTAATCGCTCGACTCGTTGATAAGGATTTGCGTATTCATTTTTTCCTTCACCAAGACCTTGCTCAGTTCTCTTACCACCCGAGCCACCTCACGGTTGGTGGCAGGACTACCCTCCTGCTTCGGTCCCGTCCAGTTCCAATGTCCGTCGGGTTCGTTGATCGGACTCATATAGTCGATGTGTATTCCGTCGTGTTCCTCAATACCTTTGAGCGAAGTGGCGATAAACTTACCGAACTTCTGATAGCAGTCGTCTTTCAGGTTGATGGTACCTCCCCTTCCGGTATTCGTGGCGAGTCCATTTTGCGTATAAAAGACGGGAGCAGAATTGCAGAAAGCCAGCAAAAAAGGAACTCCCCTCTGCTTGGCGAGTTTCAGGAAGCGTCGTTGCCCCGCCTGCTTATTCCAGTCGTAGGTTCCATCGGCATTCAGAAAGCATTGGGTTCGGGTACCTCGCTGAATCTGCGAAGCCTCTCCCTGTTCCTCGCTTCCTGCGCCCAGATTGAATCTCCAGAGCGACAGACCAATTCCCTTCGGTTTTCCCGTCTCATCATTTTCCACGGAAAACAACCAGTCTGCTATCTGCTCCTGCTGTTTTTCCGGCCAGAGACCGAGAAACTGCATACTCCACGCATCGCTTGCGCCAAAGTGCTGAATATGCTGCTCTGGCGAAGTAGGAAGAATGGTAAAATGAACCGCCTCTCCTTGCGCCGGCAAGAGAGAAAGGCTGAACATCACGGCTGCCATCAGGCATTTTGAGCCCCTCTTCCAGGGCATCATCTTCTTGTCTTTTTTCATATCTGATTTTCTATTATTCAATTAAACTTATACTTGTTTTCAAATTGCCGAGTGCAGCTTATCTTATGCAAAGATAAGACTTTTAGCGAAATCCTCAAAATATTTCAGAATAAATATATCGAAATCCGTAAAATGTTAGATTGCAATCTATTGCCAATAAATTGTTAGATTGCAATCTACTGTCCAAGAATTAGACGGTTATGTCTAATTATTAGACAGCTTACTTGTTGACTATTTTACGTAACAACCTGATTATCAGTATAATTAAAATATTGGCACGGCTTTTGACCTTATCATGCCAAAATGAAGAAGATTATGAAAAGAATAGGAATATTGATAGGATGGCTGGTCTGGGCGGCTGGTGCCTCGGCACAGAGCTGGAGCCTTGACGACTGTATGAAATACGCCGTGGAGCACGCCACGGAGGTGAAGCGGGAGGTGGTGAATGCCCGCCAGCGCAAGCAGGATTACCAGCATGCTGTGGCAGGATTCCTGCCAACTGTTTCGGGTGGCGTGCAGGGACAGTACGCCTGGGGACGAAACATCGACCCGGAAACCAATACTTATAATAATGTAACGACATTCAACAATTATTATCAGCTTTATGCCGAACTGAATGTCTTCGATGGTTTCGCCACCATCAACGCCTTGAAGCAGGCTAAGCTGAGCCGGGATTATTCAGCCACGGCGATGCAGAAGATTCAGGACGACAGAGCCATCGACGTGATGCAGAAATATGTGGATGCTGCCTATACTGAGGCCAGCATTCAGATAGCAAGCGAGAAACTGAACGAGAGCAAGCGGATGCTGGCTAAGATGAAGCGACTGTATGAACTGGGCGAAAAGGGACGCCCGGATGTGGTGCAGATGGAATCGCAGGTGGCAGAAGATGAATATAATCTTACGCATCAGGAGAATGTGGCAAAACAGAGTCTGCTCGCCTTGAAATCCGCGATGAATTTTCCGGTGGATGGAGAGCTGAAATTGGAAATGAAGTCGGAAAATAAAGAGGCTTCTGCTTCAGGTACAAACTACGAAACCGTTTACCAGGGCTTCCAGCATATTTCTCCCGACTTGAAGTCGGCAGAATACGAAGTGGAGCGGGCACGATATGATTACAAGATAGCAAAAGGCAGATTGCTGCCATCACTCTCTCTCGGTGGCGGCATTTCTACCAACTATTATAAGAATCTCTCTCAGAAAGGGCAATACGATGGGTTTGCCTCGCAGTTTCGCAACAACCAGGGCGAATACCTCGCGTTGACCCTTTCTATACCTATTTATAATAGCGACCGCTGGCACAGCGTGAAGAAAGCTCGCAACGACTGGCAATTGGCGCAGGTGAATCTGGAGGAAACCAGGCGCAAGCTTCACGATCAGATAGCTCAGGCGGTAATGGATGCAGAGGGTTACGCCAAGGAGTTGCATCAGATGCAGAAGAAGGTTGCCTCCGATTCGCTCGCCTATCACATGTCGAGCCGGAAGTTTGAAGAAGGAATGCTTTCCACCTTCGATCTTCATATCGCAGCCCAAACGCTTCTGGAAAGCAGAATCAAGGAACTCCAGATGCAGATGCTGCTCATCATCAAACAGAGGTTAGTAGGATATTACCAGGGAGAAAATTTAATTAAATAAATCTGGAGAACGCAAGTGAATTCTTCACTCTTCGTTCTTCATTCTTCACTTAAATTATGGATATACAAATAGAAAAGAAAAAATATCTCGTGCCTCGCAAGTATTGGGCATGGATTGGCGGAGGAGCGGTTTTGATCGCAGTCCTCATTTGGTTGGGATTGAGCAATTTCTCTTCCACCCTGAAGGTGGACAGGAAGGGATTGAGCATCGGAACCGTGGAGAAGGCGCAGTTCAACGATTATGTTTCGGTGGATGGACAGGTGGTTCCTATCTCCGTGGTGCAGATCAGTTCCGAGGAAGGCGGTATCGTTCTGGAGAAAGTGGTGGATGAAGGCGCCCACGTGAACAAGGGCGATGTGATCGTGAAACTGAGCAATTCGAATCTCGACCTGGAGATTCTGAATGCCGAAAGCGAACTTGCCGAAAAGCAGGATATGCTTCGCAACACCCAGATTTCGATGGAGCAGGACCGTCTGAACAATAGCAACGAGGAACTGTCGCTTTCGCAGGATGTCATTACCAAGCGCCGTTCCTATCAGCATCAGGAGGCGTTGCACAAGGAAGAACTCAATTCGCGCGAGGAGTATCTGAAGGCAAAGGAAGATTACAACCTTGCCGTCAAGAAGCATGCGCTCATCAGCAAGCGATTGAAGAAGGATGCACAGCTCCGCCGTTCGCAGATGGATCAGATGGGCGATAATCTGGAAGCCATGCAGAAGAATGTGCAGCTGGTTCGCCAGCGCAAGGAGAAGCTGAACATCCGCAGCACCATTTCGGGCGAAATCGGCTTGCTCGATGTAGAACTGGGACAGAGCATTCAGGCTGGACAGAAGATTGGAGTCATCAACGATCTCAGCGATTTTAAGGTGCAGGCGCAGGTGGATGAGCATTATATCGACCGGGTAAAACCGGGACTTACAGCCACTTTTGACCAGAACGGCAAGCATTATCTCCTGCAGGTCCGCAAGGTTTATCCCGAGGTAAGAGATGGCAGGTTCCGCATCGACTTCATCTTCAAAGGTGTTCGCCCTGGCAACATCCGAACCGGTCAGACCTATTATGTAGATTTGCAGCTCGGTCAGTCGAAGCAGGCAATAATTATCCCTAAAGGCACGTTTTATAGTGTAACGGGCGGTCAATGGATCTTCGTATTAGACAAGAGTGGCAAGAAGGCTTATCGTCGCAAGATAACCATCGGTCGCCAGAATCCTCAATATTATGAGGTAATTGAGGGCTTGGAGCCGGGCGAGCAGGTTATCGTTAGCGGCTATGAAGCATATAAGGATAATGAAATTCTAATGTTAAATTAGAAATGAGAAATTAGAAATGTGAAATTGGGGGCATACGCCCTTATATACAATATACGATGAAACATATAATTAACGCATTCAAGAATCTGCCTCGAAGAGGCCAGCACAACTTCGTGAAGATCTTG